>Ga0307408_100000063_pt1 | contig 125218 bp, 96 predicted proteins | sample 322Cmetagenome_FD_202116 | JGI IMG/M metagenome (GOLD analysis project Ga0307408, IMG submission 202116) | Maize rhizosphere microbial communities from greenhouse at UC Davis, California, United States - 322HYB-C-3 | ecosystem: Host-associated > Plants > Roots > Rhizosphere > Soil | place...
CAGCATGGTGGTGTACGACGCAACCACCGCCCAACACACCGACTTTGCCGTGCGCGGCCAACTGCCGGTGCCAGCCGATTTCTCCACCGACGAACAGCGCGCGCTGCTCGCCTTTGCCGAGCGCAGCAATTATTTGTCTGCCGAACGCCAGGCTGAACTCGCGGCACTCTTAGTACCGGTGATAGGCGCGCAGGACCCGGTCACGCGCATTAAACAAATGGCCAACAGCATGGTCGGCAAACACTAAGCCCACCGCTGCAGCATTTAGCCAAGGAAAAAATAGCCGATGAAACAAGGCCAATTTGAACAAACCTATCAACCCTTATGGGAATTGCTGGAACAGCAAATCATTGCGCTGGAAAGCCCCAATCGCCAGCTCTCCGGCGGCGAACTGGCGAGCTTTGCCAGTCGCTATCGTCGCCTGTGCCACTTACATGCACTGGCAACAGACCGCCATTACTCCAGCCATTTGGTGGATAAATTAGGCGATTTGGTGGTGCGCGGCCATCAACAACTTTATCGTCGCAAGCAACCGTTTATGCAGCAAATGATCAGCTTTGTAGTCGCGGGTTTTCCGCGTTTGGTGCGCGCACAACAATCCTATATTTGGTGGGCGACAGCATTGCTCTATGTACCTGGGCTAATTATTTATTTAGCGATTTTGTGGCAGCCGGATTTGGTTTACACCATTACGCCACCGGCGCAAGTCAGCAGTTTTGAAGAAATGTACGATCCACAAAACCGCACCCTGGGCCGTGCGCGCGAATCCGACACAAATGTGCAGATGTTTGGTTTTTATATTCGCAACAATATCGGCGTGAGTTTTCGCACCTTTGCCTCGGGCATTTTATTTGGTGTCGGCTCAATTTTTTTCCTCGTTTACAACGGCTTGTTGATGGGCGCCGTGGCGGGGCATTTAACCAATGCGGAATTTACCCAAACTTTTTTTACCTTTGTGGTGGGGCACGGCAGTTTTGAATTAACGGCGATTTGTATTTCCGGCGCCGCCGGTTTGAAACTCGGTTATGCGCTGCTGGCGCCGGGCAACCTCACGCGCACCGAATCGCTAAAACGCGCGAGTAAAATTGCCATCCAATTAATTTACGGCGTGATTATCATGTTGGTGATTGCGGCGTTTATTGAAGCCTTTTGGTCCTCCAACAATATTTTATTGCCCTGGCAAAAATATCTGGTCGGTGGATTTTTATGGACCTTGGTCATTAGCTATTTTGTCTTTAGCGGGCGCGGGCTGGATACACGCGCAGAGGGAAGCCCGTCATGAATCTGGATCAGGTCACGCTGGAAATTCGCCCGCGCTCAGCGTGGGAAGCAGTGGATTTAGGTTTGCTGATGGCCAAGCGTTGGTGGCTGCCGATGATAAAAGTCTGGCTACTCGCCAGCGCACCTTTTTTGGCGCTGGCACTCATGGTGCCAGAACATTATTTCTGGGTCGCTTTTGTATTGCTCTGGTGGTTTAAACCACTTTACGAGCGCCCGCTGTTGCACATTCTAAGCCGCGCAGTATTTAACAATTTACCCACAACACGCAGCACGTTAAAAGAATTCACCAAACTCGCGCGCCAACACCTGTTTATGAGCCTGACGATTCGCCGCTTTAGCCCCACGCGCTGCATGGATTTACCGGTGCTGCAACTGGAAGGACTTGCTGGTAAACGTCGCCAAGCTCGTTTATTGGTATTACACCGTGAAGATTCAACACCCGCCGGCTGGTTGAGTTTTATCGGGCTGTTGCTGGAAATTTTTCTCACCATCGGCATGATCACTATTCTCTGGTCGATGGTTCCGCAGGAACTGGAAATCGAATGGCGACATTTCTTTTTTAATCAGGAAAAGTCGTGGCTGCCTTATTTACAACTGGGGCTGTGGTATGTGGCCCTGGGTTTAACCGCACCTTTTTATACGGCCTGTGGATTTGCGCTTTATTTAAATCGCCGCGTGAAATTAGAAGCCTGGGATATAGATATCGCCTTCCGTCGCATTGCCAACAAACGCACCGCTTCATCGCAACTGGTTTCGCTGCTCGGCGCTATAGCGCTGGGCCTTTTTTTATTAATTGATGCTACACCGCGCGCCTATGCCGATGACCCATTGCCGACCATGGAAGCTGCGCAAGAGCAAACGGAAAATAGTGCGCAAGAATTACTTGAGCAACCACTGGGCGATTATCAGGACATTAACCGTGAGCAAGCGCAGAGAGCGATTACCGAGGTAATGCAACAAGCGGAATTTAGTCGCAAAGAAATAAAACGCACGCTCACCTTTATAGAAAAAGAGGAAGAAAAAAATTGGTTCTTTGAATTTCTTGATAAAAATTTTGGCGATTTTTTTGACAAATTTGAGGATTTCAAAGGCTTTGGTTTTTTCGCCAGTGGCTTGGAAATACTCTTGTGGAGCGCCGTGCTGCTACTTGTCGCACTGGCGGTTTATCGCTATCGCCATTGGTTATCGGCACAATTTGTACGCGTTGCGCCCACCAAGGTGCCGCGCAGCAAACCGCAAACACTGTTTGGTATGGAGGTCACGCAGGAATCGCTGCCTGATGATGTCAGTGCCAATGCCTTGCAACTCTTGCAACAAGGCAATAGCCGCGCAGCGCTTGCCCTACTCTACCGCGCCAGTTTGTTTCAATTAATTTATAAAGGCGCCGATATTCACGAAGGCCATACGGAAGGTGAATGTGTACAACTTATGCGCGACCTGCTGAATCAGGTCTCTGCTGCGCAGCATCCGCAGCAACAACATTTACATCAGAAAATACTGCAACAACAAATCGACTATTTTGCCGAGCTAACGCGCTCGTGGCAGCAGCTTGCCTACGGCCACAAGCTACCGGAATTTGCATTGGCGGAGCAGCTCTGCCTGCAGTGGAATAGTTGTTGGCTATTACCGGTCACACCGGCATCACCAGTTGCTGGCAAGGCGGGTGCGCAATGAGTAAAAAATCCCTGTCGCTACGCCAAATTATTATCTTGCTTGCGTTTGCTGCCGTGGTGATCGCCGGGCTGATTTATTGGGCCATCAGTAACTTTCGCTGGGAAGAAAAAGAAATCGATTTAGGTTATTCCAGCGAAGCCAAACGAAATGATTTTCTCGCCGCCGAAATATTTTTGCGTAAACACGGCGTGCAAGCGACCAGCATTAAAAACCTCAGCCTGCTTGATGACCATCGCTGGCGCAATATTCCCTTGGGGCAGGACGATACCATCGTACTGATTAACGCCAATAAAACCCTCACCCAGGAACGCTATGAGCGTTTGTACGAGTGGATTGAAAACGGCGGCACACTGATTACCTCCACCCAAAACCCTTTTATCGGCTCCCACACCGATGAAGAGGATTTACTACTGCGCGATTTTGGCATCACCCCCGCCGCTGATCATGTGCCGGATTTGGCGCAGTCATTGTTTGATGCTTTTGATAACAAGGATGACGAAGAACAGGAGGAATCAGAAGAAGACTCAACCGAAGCTACTGATAGCCAAAATGCTAAGCAGCCCCCCAAACAAGAGGCTGAAGAAACCACTAAACAAGAAAGCACTACGCAAGAAAATAAAGAAGAAGCAAAACAAAACGATAAAAAATCAACCACTAAAAAACCCAAAAAAGAAGATAAACCTGAAAACTATTATCGCTGCAGCTTGGGCGACGAGCCGAACGAAGTAGAATTTGCCGATGAAGAAAAACCCTTGCGTTTTGACTTTAGCCGTTACGATCCATTTTTTTATCAGGATGAGGACTACGACGAAAGTGAAACAACTGTAGAAGATGAAATATTCGCAGAGGATGAGGCAAACACGGCGGAAGCGAACACAGAAGAAAACAACAAAAGCACCGACGATTCAGAAACATCGCACATGGTTTATTTTGAAGTCGGCGCTGGCGGCATCACCATTACCAGCGACAACACTATTTGGAGCAATCGCCGCATTGATTGTCACGACCACGCCTATGCACTCTGGAGCCTTGCTAACCACAATGGTCGCGTGTGGTTTTTAAGTAATCAGGATGCGCCCTCACTCGCTGCAATCCTGTGGCGCAACGCGCCCTATGGTGTGCTCGCCGCACTGCTTGCGCTGCTGCTGTGGCTCTGGGCAAAAAGCCAACGCTTCGGCCCCATTTTTGTGAACAAGGAAACCGCGCGCCGCAGTTTGGCGGAACATATTTTTGCCAGCGCCATGTTGCTCTGGCGCAATCAACAACACCCACAATTACTCACTGTATTGCGCCAGCAAATTTTCGCTCGCCTTTTGCAACAGCATCCGCAGTTAGCACAAGCCGACAAACAACAGCGCAGTGTATTTTTACAGGAATTAACCGGCATTGATCTCGCGGCAATCCAGCGCGCACTCTATGCCGAGGATTTGCATCAACCGCAAGACTTTGCCAACGCCATCGCCCATTTGCAAACCATCAGGAAGCAACTATGACCGAGTCAATCCATAGCAGTGAAAGCGCCGATATGAATTTACAAAATGCTGAACATGCGCAAGATGTCGCCACCAATCCAGCAACAGGTGCCGATGAAAACCTGCAGCAACGTTTACAGCAAGCCAGCGCGCTGGCCAATAATTTATTAAACGAAATAAAACGCGTATTAATCGGTCAGGACGCGATTATCGAACAAGTATTAATTGCATTGATTGCACGCGGTCACGTATTAATTGAAGGTGTTCCGGGCTTGGGTAAAACCCTGCTGGTACGCAGCCTGGCAAAATGTTTTGGCGGGCAATTTTCGCGCGTGCAATTTACGCCAGATTTAATGCCCAGCGATGTCACTGGCCACGCCATGTTCAATATGGCAAAGCAGGAATTTGAAATCCGCAAAGGCCCGGCCTTTACCAATTTATTACTCGCCGATGAAATTAACCGCGCGCCCGCCAAAACCCAGGCGGCGCTATTGGAAGTGATGCAGGAAGGGCAGATTACGATTGAAGGTGAATCCTTTAAAACCGGCGAGCCGTTTATGGTATTGGCGACGCAAAACCCGGTTGAACAGGAAGGCACTTACCCGCTGCCCGAGGCGGAGCTGGATCGTTTTATGTTGAAGGTCATAATCGATTACCCCAGCGAAAACGATGAGCAATTAATGTTGCGCCAGGTTACTTCGCAGGCACAGGGCGGTTTTGGTTTGGAACATATTCGCACTCTGTTAAAACCAGCCCATGTATTGAGCCTGCAAAAAATCGCCGAGCAAATTACGGTGGATGACCAAATTCTGCAGTACGTAGTAAAACTGGTACGCGCCACCCGCAGCTGGTCCGGCATTGCGCGCGGCGCTGGCCCACGCGCTTGTATCGCATTGCTCGCGGCAGCGCGTGCCTACGCATTAATCAGCAACAACACCTTCGTCACACCCGACGACGTGAAAAAAATGTTTATCCCCGCGCTGCGCCACCGTATTTTGTTATCGCCAGAATTGGCGATTGAAGGCATAGCGGCCGAGCGGATATTGCACAATATTTTATTGCAGGTTGATGCACCGCGGAATTAATTGGATTTTTAAATCCGCGCCCTTGAAATAAAGGCTTCATTTCGAAAACGCATGAATACATCCCTGTAGCTCCCTCAAGTCGTCCATGACTTGAGGGTTTCGAAATAAAGCCTTTATTTCAAAACCGCTAGCACCAATACCACATCAAAATGTTTTCAGCCCCACCGGAAATTTTATGCGCAGAAAATGGATTCCTAGCTCACGATTAATTACCGCATTTGCACTATTGGGTGCAGCGGTTTTTATTAACGCCTTCAGCAAAAGTTATTTTAATACGGGGCTAGCCGACTATTTACCCGCAGCGCTGTTTGGTGGGCTGATAATTATTGCGCTGCTGGATTTTATGTTGTCGCGCCGCCTGCCACCGGTAGAAATAACCCGCGAAGTCGCAGGTAACCTCGCTGTGGATAAGTGGGCGCCGGTAACGCTGCGCATTAAACATCGCTTCACTCAGCCCACGCAGATTAAAATTTTTGACGGCGTTCCCAATAGCGCCGACCACGACAACCTGCCACTGACCATTGAATTACAACCCAATCACAACAGCCGTAACGAATACCAATTGCGCCCGCTGGTGCGTGGTGCAGAACAGATTAAGCAAGCGCAGGTGGAGTTTTATAGCCCGCTCGGTTTCTGGGCAATTCGTTACTGGACTGGTGACGTAACGCCCATCAAGGTCTATCCGGATTTTGTCGCCATTGCGAATTACGCGATTCTCGCCACCGAAAATCACACCAGTCAAATGGGCATTAAAAAACGCCAGCGACGCGGTGAAGGTATGGAGTTTCATCAACTGCGCGACTATCGCCAGGGCGACAGCTTGCGTCAATTGGATTGGAAAGCTACCGCGCGCCGCCAAAAATTAATGGCGCGGGATTATCAAGACGAACGCGACCAGCAAATTGTTTTAATGATCGACAGCGGCCGACGCATGCGCGCCAAAGACGACGAACTCAGCCATTTTGATCACGCGCTTAATGCGATGTTACTCGTCAGTTATATTGCATTGCGCCAGGGCGACAATGTCAGCCTGCTCAGTTTTGGTAGCGAAGGCAATAAAAAACACCGCTGGATTCCACCACAAAAAGGCGTGGAGCGTGTAAAAACGTTGCTCAATGGGATTTACGATTTGCAAGCCACCCAAGCCACGGCAGATTACATCACCGCCGCCGAAAAACTCGCCATCCTGCAACCTAAACGCTCACTGGTAATTCTCGTCACCAATTCCCGCGACGAAGACAACAACGAATTATTACTCGCGGTAAACCTGCTGAAGAAACGCCACTTGGTAATGGTAGTGAATATCCGCGAACACATCCTAGACAAACTCGCCGACACCCCCGTCCGCGATTTTGATGACGCCCTGCACTACGCCGGCGTACAACAATTTTTACACGAGCGCAGCGAAAGCCACCAACAACTAACCTCCTCCGGCATCTACGCCATCGACTGCACCGCCAATGAATTAGCGGTGCGTGTAGCGAATGCGTATTGGGAAATTAAGGGAGCGGGGGTTTTGTAGAAACTATTATTCATATAGTGATTTACAGAAGTAAAGTTCTAACAAAATATTGACCAATACTTTATGAAGCTTTTACCAAATAACTATCCGCCATTACTGACGGATAGTTTTTGAATTACCTTACAAAAAAAATCACCGCAAAAACCCACTAATCCCCCCATAACTATTCCCATACCGCCCCCAATTCAAACCAAAGGCTTTGGCGATATCCAAATATAAATTGGACATGCCGTTATTCATTGCATCGATGGCTTTGCCGTTTTGGATGGCGCCACCGGCGCCGCCTGCAACGTAAATGCCGGGGTTTTCTTGTTGGTGGTTGCCGCCGCCGACTTCTGACATAACTAATATCAAGGTGTTATCCAGCAGTGTGCCGCCGTAGGCGACATCTGGACGGGCGGCGAGTTCGTCCATTAAGTAGGCGACCATCATGTTGTACCAGCGGGTTTGTGAATCAAATAATGCGGATTCATTGTGCGAACTGACATGGCTGCGGGTTTCGTTGTAATTTAATTTATCGCCCGAACCGAAATCGCCCATGTAGGGGCGCACGCTGGGGAAATTAATTTTTAACGATTCGTCCTGCGCGCCCATAAATTGAAAACTGGCGGTGCGTGTAATGTTAGCTTGAAATGCCATAGCGATATTGCGCATTTGCGCTTTGGCAATTAATTCAGCGTCATCGTTCACGCCGGTCATGCCGATGCTGGGGCGGCTAAAGCCGGTGCCGCCGCCGATATCCAGCGTGCCGGTGAGTGTGCTCTGGTAATAATTGAGCGCTTCTTCGTGGGTGAGTAATTTCCCTTGCTGTTTAATGTTGAGGGTATTGGCCTGCAACAAATCCAAATTTTCGTGCAGGCTTTCCAATACTTTTTTGCGGCGTTCCGCTTCCGGGTCCGGTGTACCACTGCTGCTGCCAACAATGTCGGCGAGTAAATTGTCGTACACCTGTTGCGGGTTGTCGGACACTTGAATTTTATTGCCGTTTTTATTGGTGAAGGGCAAATACTCTGCGCCTATCGCCCGGCTTGACCACACGCCGACATGCATATTGTTGGTGAGGCGACCACCCAATGCTTCGCCCATAGCAACATCAAAAGACGGTGCACGCTCGACACCGCCGGAGAACACGCCGCGACAGGCTTCCGGGTGACCAGAACTGCCGCCGTGGCCGTTGTAGCTGAGATTTTTAAACGCGACAATTTTGTTGATATGCGCGTTTAAATGTTGCAGCGGGCTGGTATCAAAACTGCCACTGCCGAGTGCGCCAGTATTGTAGGAATGCCATTTGTCGCGCACACAACCGTTGGGGTAAAACACCATCACAAAACGTTTGGCGCCGCCCGCCTGGGCGAACACATTGGCCGACAACATAAACTGACTGGTGAACGCGGTGGTTAAACCGGCCTTCGCGAGCGTGCGGAGGAAATCGCGACGCTGCATTTTATTTTTTAAAATATTCATGCTGATGTCCTCCGCAATTATTTGCGCAAAATGTAGTTTTTGGTTTGAGTGAATTCCACCATCAAATCCAACAGGTTGGCATTGGTGGCGGTTTTGAATTCACGACCAAAAACTTGCAAGGTACAGCTGTCGCTCGCCTCCTCCAGTTGGCCGCGAGTGTAGCGATACCACTGACGCGCATAACAGGCTTGCGCATTCGGGCTTTGGGCGAGCAAATCGGTCAACTCATCCATGCCGTGATACAGAGTCACAGGTTCGGACTCGGATAAATAAGTTTCCGCCGAATTCAAGCTGCCTATTTCACCCAGCGAGTTGATGGCTTTTACCAAGCCGTTGTCGGTGGTTTCTCTGTTCACATACAAGCCGAGGGCGTTGTAATTCTCCAAACCAAAACCTATGCCGTCGATGTACTGGTGACAGGACTCGCAGCCCTCTTGCAAATGCGCCGATTCAAACCGCTCACGCACGGTGAGGCTTGGATCTTCCTGCGGTTTTAACTCCGCCCCCACCGGCGGTGGAGGGAAGTCCTGACACAACAGATTGCGTCGCACAAACAAACCGCGTTTGACCGGATGGGTTTTCTCCGAGGCGGATTGAATCGCCAGAATACCGGCATGCCCCAATACCCCACGACGCTCGGCATTCACGCCGCTGTAATCCACGCGCTGCACGCCGCTACCACCCGGCCAGTTCAGGCCGTAATGGTTGGCCATCTGCTGGGTCATGTAGCTGTAGTTAGCGGTGAGCAATTCCTTGTAACTGCCGCCGCCAAATACTGTGCGTTTTACAAACTCGATGGTCTCGGCCTTCATGTCCGCCTTGAGGCTGTTACTGATGGCGGTGGTTTTGATGTCTTTGTCCAGATCCAACCAGCCGGTAATAAAGCGCTCAAAAGCGACTTGGGCTTTTGGATCCTGCAACATGCTGCGCACGCGGGTGGCGATTTGTTCCGGCGAACTCAACTGCCCAGCATCGGCGGCGGCCATAAGAGTGGCATCCGGCGTAGTCGCCCAGTAGGTATAGGAGAGCATGGAGGCGACTTCATAGTCGGTCAGCTCGTAATAGTTCCCTACTGGCACACCCACTTCCGAGCGATAGAGCATGGAGGGCGAGGACAAAATCGCCGTGAGCAAGGCCAAGTCGCCCTGCGCACTGTGCAGTGCCACCAGCTTGGTTACTTCGCTCGAACTTAATGGCCGACGGAAGGCGCGCTTGCCAAAGTTCTGCACAAAACAAGTCACGTTGTTACAACCGGGAGCGAGGCTGTAGAGGTTGGTCACCATGCCCGCCGCCGCTTCTGCCGCGAGTACATAACCTTTGGCATAGTCGTTGGTGAACACCGCATTGGCGTTGGTTTTGAAGCCGTTAACCGGCAAGTCGCCCGGAATACGGCCACTGGTGACATCGATAGGGGTGGTTAAACCCAGTAAATCGCGCACCGAGTTGTTGTATTCCAGCGTTGATAACAAGCGGAAACTGCGATCTTGTGGGATCAAATCGTCCAGGCTTTCGGCATCACACACACCTGCGGGCGGCAGTATGGCATCCGCCAAAATCATCGCGGCGATACTGGTAGCACAGCTGCCAGTACAGGTGCCAAGGCTCGCACCATTGGTGTCTTTGGGCATATTGGTGGCGATGTAGTCCGCCAGGGTTTGCAGGTTGTAGCGACCAGCAATCGCTTGGTTAGTGAGCTTGTAACTGCCAGTCTGACCGTCGCTACCATGACAACCCACACAGCCCTGACTTTGGTAATGGCCGCGCGCTACTTCGTGTTGATCGGTGATGGCATCAAACACCGCCAGCAACGTCAGCGACAGCGCATTGCCCACCACCATTTGGGTAGTGGCACTATTGGCATCCAACAAGTAAGCCGCGCCGGTACCTTCCCAGTGCACAAACTGCATGCCGGGGCCGGCGGGATTGGCGTTGATATCCAGCAAAGTACCGGGCACAAACAACTTGCCGCTCAGGTTGCCGCTGGCGCCGATACTCGCACTGCCGTTACCGACCTGAATCTGGGTGCCTGCTTCCACTGCAGCGGCAGCGGGTTCAGCAGCCAGCCAGCCATTGTCATACCAGCTTGGCTGGGCCTGATTCACGGTGAGGCCGGTGCCGGTCTGGTTAGCGCCGTTATTGCTGAAAATAATATTGGTCGCACCGCTGGTATTCGCCCAGCTGGCGGGAATCACCAAGCGCAGCCAGCCTGCGCCATAGGCCGTGGCCACCTCGGTCAGCGCAGTTCCCGGCCATGGGCCAGTGCGCGGTGTTTCTACACCGTTTTGGTTAGTCCACACATAGGCTGACACTGTGCCCCAGTTGGCAGGCTTTTTCACATACACATACTGCCCCTGCCCCAACCCCGTCACGGTGTAACTAGTAGTCAGGTCGCCGTAGAGAGCATTAATAGTGGTGGTACCTGCTGCGGTGCCTGCGGTGAGTAAACCGGAGGCCGATACAGTCGCCACCTGTGGGTTGCTGCTGGTCCAAATCACCCGCGAAGTCATGCCCTGCAAGCCATCTGCCGCCGTAGCCACCAGTGCCAGCTGGTGCTTTTCACCTGCCAGCAAACGCACATTGGCACGGCCGACAATAGTCAGTGCGGTGATGGGGTTGGATGGCGGCACCACCTCCAGCGTGATGCTATCGCTGTAGCCGTCACTGCTCGCGGTGATGGTTACCGTGCCGGTGCTTAATGCCGTGAGGTTGATGGCGGCGCCGGTTTTACCTTGGGTAGAAATCACCGCCGGGTTGCTGGAACTCCAGCTCACCTCACCCACCGCAGGCAGTTGGGTGCTGTTGCTGTAGAGCATCGCCAGACTCAGGCCGATGACCTCGTTCACTTCGGCGCTGGTTTTACTGGCGCTGAGTGCAACACCGGTTTGCACTACATCCACACCCAATTCATTGATCCAGTTGCGGAACACGGTTTCCGCCTGGGCATTGGTTTCGGTGGAGCCAAAAGGCATGCGCATACCGGAACCGGTTTGGTATTTGTAAAGGTTGCTATTGGCGGGAATGCCCGGAATTACCCGGTTGCTCTGGTTGACCAGCTTCATGGATTCCAGCGCAGTGTCAAAACGCAAATCCATACCGCCCGAGGTACCGGCGTGACAGTGGGCGCAGTTAACATCCAGGTAAGCCTTGGCGCGTTCGGTCAAACTCGCGTTGCTATCGGTTGGCGCCGCAAACTGCGCATAGCTGCTGGCATTGCCAATGGCGCTGCTAAACAGGTTGATGCTGTTGAGCACTGTCAGTTGGTTAGCGGTCACGCCCTGGTAATTGAAGTTGCCGTTGAGTTGACGGGTGCTTAGCGCCAGCGGGGTGAGTTGACCCTCGGCATTTTTATGACAGCCGCCACAGGTGCTACCGGTTTCCACTTTGCGCGTCACACTCACCAAGCCGCCATCCGGCACCACGGCCGATTCAGTGACCAAATCGGCATCAGTTCCGGCGCTATTCCACTGGTAGTTAGCGGCCTGCCAACCGGTCTCCTGACGGAACAAAACCGAGGTAGTAAAGGGCTTATTGGCATTGCTAGCGGTGGCTACGGCCAGGTGTTTTACCACCACCGAGCCGACCGGCAAGTTCCAGAGTGCTGTCGGGTCAAAGCCCGCTGTGCTGCTATTGGGCAGGGCGATAAAGTGGCGCATTTTGCCGCCATCAAACCAACCACCGCTATTGAGCGAATACTCAATCACACCGTGAGCCGGAATCAGGTTAGCCAAATCGGCAAACAGACCGGTGGTGGAAAGTTTGGTCGGGATCTGCGCGGTAGCGACATCGTCATCCACCACTTTGAAAATGCTGGATGGCCCACCCAATTCGCGGCCGTGGCTGGAGATCAGCAGGTTCTTCTGTAAATCCTTGCCTATCGACGAGATGTAGTAAGGGAATGCTTCGCTGATCAGTTTCTTCGCCTGCCCGTCATTGCTCACCGACCAGAGGCGCTTGGTCACGTAATCGCCAAAGATAAAGCTGCCATTGAGCGCCGGTAATTGGGTGCCGCGATAGACAAAACCACCAATGATCGACACACCGGAAGTACGGCCATAACCATCGCGCGGCGGCACATAATCCGTCAGGCAATTTTTGCTGGCAGCGCCACCCAAGGTGCCGCGGTTGCGTGTGCCTTCACACACCGGCCAACCATAGTTTTGGCCTTTGGTGATGATGTTTACTTCCTCATAGGCCAGATCGGTGTCCTGCCCGATTTCGGTTTCCCACAGGGTGTAGGGGGCATCGGTATCAAACGCCCAGCGCCAAGGGTTGCGATGGCCCATGGACCAGATCTCTGGCAAATAACCCGCCTGCCCGACAAAGGGGTTATCCGCCGGCACGCTGTAATACTTGCCATTCACTGGCGTCGCCAGCGGCTGGATGCGGATAAATTTGCCGCGCAAGGTAGTCGGATCTTGCGCGCTGTTGTTGTGGCGGCGCTGATAAGCATCGCTCGGCTGCGGGTTGAGTGGGAAGGCGCTATGTCCATAACCGCCCTCGCCGATGCCTACATAGAGGTAACCCTCGGTGGGGTGGAATTGCATCATGCCACCCTTGTGATCCTCACCCGGTTGCGGAATGCGCAGCAGCTCGACCTTGGACCCAGCAGAGGTTGGGTTGGCCGGGTTATCAACCGTCCAGCGCTCGATAATCGCATCGCCGGTTTTCCCGCCCACTATCCCATCGGTGCGCGGGTAGAAATTATCGCTCTCACCAAAAATGTAATAGACGTAGATAAAACCATTGCTGGCGTAATGCGGGTCAAAGGCCATGCTGAGCATGCCGCTTTCATTGCTGTTGAGCACAGTGGTTTTGATATCCAGCAACTTGCGCACTTCTGCCGGCACTACAGATTCTTTGTTGGGGAATGCGTAGATCGCGCCCTCTTTATCCACCACGTACACCAAATCATTGGCGCCGTCGTTAGTCACCATTACCGGTGAAAAGAAAAAGGATTCCAACGCAGGGAAGGCGTTCACAAAGCGGTATTTACCGCTGCTCACCGTGCCGGTAATGGGGAAGCCAAGTGGCGCCGCCAATTGCGGGCGCTCGGGTAAACCTTGAGTCGCGGCGACAACATTGATCACCAGGGTATCGGTCGCGGTGGAACCATCGGCTGCCGTTAATGTGAGTGTGACCGTGTGATTGCCCAGGCTGGTCAATGGCGGCGTCACCACTTGTTTACCCACCAGCGCGCCCGCCCAGGCGGTGCTGGTCCAACTGGCCGTCGTGTAATCGCCAGTGGATGCTGCCGCCGACAATGCCTGACGACCATTCACATTTGCTTTGCGATCCACCCCCGCATTAGCGACCAGGGTTGCAGGCACGCCGCAGGCCGCCGGTGTTTTCCAGGACGCAGTACCAAAGTCATAACAATTATTGGGTGCGACAAAATTTAAATCGCCCGTTTTAGGGTTGCCGTTTGCGCTAAACACCATGCCCGCCGATGTGAGCGCGCCCGTGAATTGATAGCTGTAAATTGTCGGTGCATTCGCAAGGCGAACCATCGCAGGCCCCGGCCACACACTGCCAGTACGCGCAGGCACGGCATTGAAAAAATGCACGTTTACACTGGCCCAGTTAGCGGTATTTTTAAAATACAGGGTGGTATTTGTGGCGGCCACGCTTGAGGGGGTACTGGAAGAGGTTTGTGCAACGCTTGACGATGCTATCGACAGACTGGATGAGCTTGGCGCAACACTTGAAGAAGCAGGTGCAACACTGCTTGATGCCGGTGCAGAGGAGGATGCCACTGCAGTGGTAAAGCCGCACTGCGCAAGAGTTTTCCATACTGTATTTTCATAACAACCGGCGCCGGTAAATTTCAAATTCGCACTTTGCGGCGCACCGGTATTGTTAAAAATAATATCCAGCGAGGTTGGCATAACACCAGCAGCCAAGTCCGCGCTAAAGTCGTAACAATAAAAAACGCCACGCTTGGTCATACTCTTACCGGGCCAAGCGGGCAAAGCGGTAATGGCCCCTGCAGGAGCAGGGTTCCAAAAATAAAGTGAGGGGTTTGCGTAATTAGCAGGATTATTAAAACAAATCGAATTGGCGCTAATGATTTGCGTCGCTACCGATGATGCCGCGACACTGGATGGCACGCTCGAAGGTGCAACACTGGAGGCGACAATGGAAGAAACCGCACTGGAAGATGACGCCGCACTTGCTAAATAAAACCCGCACTGCGGCAAACTTTTCCACACGGTATTTTCATAACAACCCGCGCCGCTACCTGAACCATTAAAAGTGAGATTGGCGGTTTGATTTGCACCGTTGTTACTAAAAATAATACTGAGCGATGTTGGCAATGCACTCGCTGTTAAATGGCTCGCCAAATCATAGCAATAATAATTGCCAATCTTGACCATCGCCCTGCCCGGCCAGGCAGGTAGATTGGTCATGCTGGACGCGGGTGTAGGCGCCCAGAAATAAATACTGGGGTTGGCAAAATTGCCGGGGTTATTAAAACAAACACTGCTGCCTGAAACTGTCGCCACTAATTTTACGGCGGAAATTGCCTTGCTCGTTTCATTGAAAGCAATGTGATAATCACCCGTAGAGGGGATTAAAAAATCTTGCGCCGGAAAGGTTTCATTCCAATTGTCGGTATAGCGACCAACCTTAAAACGCGGATTAGTCCCTGCAAAATTTTGTCGCGTCTCCCACAAACCTGTTGCGGTGTTTTTCGTCATGGCAGTGGCGACCCAATCCGTGGGTGTGCCGCGAAAATAAGCATTGCTCCACTGGGCGCTACTTCCATGAGAATAAGCAAGGGCGACAACACTGAACAAAAGAGTGAACCACCCTTTTGCCGCAAAACAGGCTGATAACTTACGCATAGTATCTTCCTACAGGAAACCAAACGACCGGCGTTACGCGCCGCGAAGCCTGGAAATATTATTGTTATGTAAATTGATATTATTTAAAGAAAACGAACCCGTGGAGCGGAGTTATCGCCCAACCAGTGCAACGTTTTGCAAATTATTTTCAGAAAAACATTAAGCAAAAGTATGCCGCTACCCAGCCACAGTAATGCCCGCGACTGTTGCGTACCGGATCCATAGTCTTTTGTAACGTAAGAGTATTTGTAAGGCGCTGAAACAACGCAGGGTGATACTTGTTCGAATTACTTTATTTTTTTAGTGTGTTGTTTTTTACTATATTGATCGATGCGAGAAAGCAGATGATTGCGCTAACACAACAGTATTAAAACGATCACCATCGCCATTGCAGAATAGTTTTGTTCCGTTGTTGCAAGCAATATGAATACGTATGCAGAAAATTCAGGCAGGGAATACAAAAGTATTGGGTGACAATTAGTTACATCGCGCAACAGCGGAGCAACCCATAGTCGAATGGAAAACCACTCGCTAGCCGCATCACTTCAAGCGGCTAGCATTGGTTGAGAAATTAACGGATAAAGTGTTAATCACCACGCACATAGCGTTGACCAAAACGCGTTAATACTGCCAGCGCGATGCCAGCCAATAACCAGACGGGTGCAACCACTAGCGCGAGCAATACGCCATCTACCACCGCCATGCCCGCAATCATGCGTGGAATAACCGGCCCAGTGTAGGGTTTGCCACGCATATGTTCATAGCGTGCAACAAAGGTTAGCGACAAGGTGTATAGGAACTGCAACACAGCGGCAATTAGAACCCAGTGCAACCACTCACCAGTTAAGGCCATAAGCACCACTACAAATACCAATGCCCGCGCTAACCCCATTACCAAAATACTGGCAGCCGTTTTTTTATGGAACACATCGTAAATGGCAATGGTTGCAAACAGTGCGACTGCAGCACATAGGCCTGCCAGCGCAAAGGGTGTGAGTGCGACAAGAATAAAACCCGTTAAAAATAATGTAATCGCAATAATCACCGCCGTTTTTACGCTGACACTGCCAGTCACCAGCGGGCGGTAGGGTTGGTGTTGTTTGTCCCATTGATAATCACACAGATCATTCAGCACCATGCCGCCGCAATAAAATGCCGACAGCGCAAGCGCCAATACCGGCAGCCACACCCACTGCACCGTAGCAGGAACAGCATGATCAATTAACACCATGGCCGTGAGTACGTTCATCCACACTGTGGGCAAGTTACTGATACGGCACAGAGCCAAGAGTGGTTTTATTTTCATGTACATATCCCAAGAGACAAAGTTGAACGCCAAGAAATTTCTGATAAATACACTTTTTGTCATACTCGCAAACGCGAGTATCCATAAAAGTTAATCAAACACATGGCGCAGCATTAAATCGCATACGTCAGTGGCGGCAATAGGTTCACGGGGCACCAGACGCGCCTCGGTGGACATAAAAATCGGCGTAGAGTCTGCACCAGGCAATGCCAAACCGTGTGAACCTTTTACCTGTTCCGGCTGCATGGAAATCACATCCATTAAATAGCGGAAGCCTAATTTTTTGCGCAGCACCTTACCCGCCATGCGCAGCATAGGGAAACGCAATTTGGGATTAAAAAATAATTCGCAGGGGTCATAACCGGGTTTGCGATGAATCTCTACTGTGGGTGCAAAATCCGGCGCCTTGTTATCGTCCAGCCAATAATAATAAGTAAACCAGGCATTGGCGTCGGCAAATAAAATAAGTTCGCCCGAGCGCTCATGATCCAAGCCCAGCTCGCGTTTTCCTTCTGTATCCAACACCCGCGCAATGCCAGGTTGCTGCTCAAATAATTGTTTAACGGTGGGAATTAATTCAGCGTTTTGAATATATACATGGGCGATTTGATGGTCGGCCACGGCAAAGGCTTTACTGGTTGCAGTTTCCAAATACTCGCGCCCCAAATCGGTTTTTACCGCGAGTAAATTCGCTTCGCGCAAAATACGATTGGGGTGTACCGGTGTGTCCACCGCGCCAATACCGTATTCAGATAACACAATCACCCGGCAATTGCGCGCGGTAAAAAAGTCGAGCAACTTGCCCACCAACGCATCGACCTCTTGCAGGTCTTTGCTGATATCGCCTTGGGGGCCGACTTTTTGTAAGCAGTAATCCAAATGCGGCAAATACACCAATTGCAAACTGGGGGATTTTTTTAGCTCAACGTTTATCGCGGCGTCGGCAATCCAGGCGCTGGATTTAATGGAAGTCGCTGGCCCCCAAAATTGAAACAAGGGAAATGGCCCAAGTTCTTGCGATAATTCTTCGCGCCATTCCAGTGGATAGGTATAACAATCCGGCAGCTTACTGCCATCGGCGCAATACAGCGGACGCGGCGTTAGTGTGTAGTCAGCACCGGTAGCCATGGCGTACCACCAGAAGGTATTGGCGCAGGTGAACGATGAATCTTTTGCGCGTGCTATATCCCAAATTTTGGGTGCTTGAATTAACCTGTTGCTCTGCCGCCACAACCAGACTTCATTAAGGTCACGAAAATACCAGCCGTTGGCGACTATGCCGTGCTCTGCCGGTGTTTTTCCGGTGAGGTAGGTGGCTTGCACCGCGCAGGTAACGGCGGGCACCATGGGTTTTATATCCACACTGTTGCCCAGCATTTTTTGTAAGTTGGGTGTGTGCTCGCCAATTAAATTGCGCGTTAGCCCCACCACATTAATCACCAGCGTTCGTTGCATAAAACTTACCTATTGTATTTTTTCGTCATACTCGCGAACGCGGGTATCCATAAAAATCTTAATTATTTTGGCCGAGCAGATTTTTCACCCACTGCAATTCGCGCGCAATGGATACATCCAGCGGGTAATCCCGTAAGTGGGCGGGCAGATTTTTAAAGCTGTAGGTTTCCACTTCTAATGGAATAGACGCATCCAATTGCGGTAAAAAATCGGTCAGGAAAAATTGCGTGGTGGTGCATGGCCCGAGGTTATCGATAAAAATCGGCACATGAAAATGCACACGGCATTCGCTATAAACTTCGCCATTTTCAAGTGCAGCTTGCAGCTCCGGCAAATCGCTAAAACGATGCAAACCATGCGCATGTTTGGCAACCGCCTGATGCAAATACACCGGCTCGTTAAATTGCATTAGCGTGGCAATTTGCTCGTCTTGCGCCCGCAGGGCACTGGAGACTTGTACTTTCGCAATAGTGATATTGGCAGCGCGCAGCCGCGCGAGCACATCGGCGGCATCTTCAAACTCTACCGCCTGATGGCAACAGTCAAAACAAATCCCAATGTAGGTTTTTAATTCCGCCGGAAAATCCATGCGCGCAAAAAAGTCGATGGTTTCAGCGGTGGTTTCCAATACACAGCAGGGTTCAGGTTCCAGCGCCAACTGGATCAGAATGCCACTGCGCTCATGCAGCAGATGTAAATGCCTAAGCACGGTGATTAGATTTTCACGCACTAGTGGCCAATCGGCTTCCGCAAAACCTTGTTTGTAGGCAATAGGTACAGTGGAAATCGATAATTGCTGCGCACGCGTGGTTAAAGCCACCGCCAGATCGGCCAAGCGTTGGGTATAAACCACGCGCTCTTGCGTGCGCCAGTCGGGTTCATAGACCGCTTCTTTGACTGGCTGATCGTGAAACGTGCCGTAGGGAAAACCGTTAATGGTAAGCAAGTAACAATCGTGTTTTTCGCACCAGGTGCGGAACTCGGCGATTTTTTTATCGTCCAGTTCAACGCTGGCCTGCTGGGCGATACGCAGCCCGAGCGGGAACGCCGCATTAGGTGAAACTTGTTGTTTTACACTCAAGCCGTGGGATTCAAGGTTATCCAGCACGTGCTGCCAGGATTCGCCGGGGTGAATATTGCTGCAGTAAGTTAATTGGCGCATGGTCAATTGGGGGCCGGAAAATCGCCAAGCAATTTATCAATGCTGCGCTGCATTACATCAAGATCAATATGATTAAACTGCGCCGCCTGCCCTTCGCCGGTTAATAAGGTAATACATAATTCCCCGCCCAAATGCTCGCGGAAATCCTGCAGGGCTTTGTGAATATCCAGGCGCGTTAACGCACTGTGACTCAGGTTAAAACCCAAATCGCGCAGTGTTGCCACTATTTTTTCCAACAGCGCGTGGGTAATAAAACCCATGTTGGCGGAATAGAGTGAATCCAGCGCGATACCAATCGCCACAGCTTCGCCGTGACGTAAATCGTGATGGGAAAGCTCCTCCAAGCGATGTGCCGACCAGTGGCCAAAATCGAGCGGGCGCGCGCTACCATATTCAAAGGGATCGCCGCTGGTGGCGATATGATGCAAGTGCAATTCGGCGCAGCGACGAATCATATAGGCTACCGCTTGCTCATCAAATGCAGCGAGCAAGTGGCGACTCTCGTGCAGCCAATTAAAAAAATCCGCATCTTTAATCAGCGCGACTTTTACCGCCTCGGCAATACCGGCGCGTTGGTCGCGTTTGGGCAGGGTTTGTAAAAAAGCAAAATCGTTAATCACTGCAAACGGCGGTACAAAGGTGCCCAAATAATTTTTGCGGCCTAAAAAGTTCACCGCATTTTTTACACCGATGCCCGCATCGTTTTGCCCCAGCACGGTCGTGGGCATACGAATTAAACGAATACCGCGGTGTGCTGTTGCTGCCGCATATCCCATCGCATCAATCACAGAACCACCGCCAATCACCAGTACAAAACTGTGACGATCGATTTTGTAATCCTGTGTCAGGCGATAGAACTCTTCGACTTCTTGCGGATCGCTTTTGCAAATCTCACCACTGCGCACAATTAACGGCGGAAGAATTAAATTAATCGTATCGCTGTGACAGCGTGCATATTCCGTCAGGTCATCTATTAATTGCGGGTGATTTTTCAGTACATCGGCATCTATAACCGGAAATACTTTATGCTCGCGATCGCCAGCGCGCTGCAGAATTTCGCGCAGCACCGGGTTTTCTACTGCAAAGGTATGCCGGGTAAAACTCACCGGAAATTCATAGCTGATACTGAAGCGTTGGATAATTTGCGACATCTTTTTTTACTACGTCTTTTAGTTGGGAACAGGTTCGTCAACACGGGGTTTTTGCCCGCGCAATACCGAGTTATCACTGTAAGACTGGCGCTGATCAATCACCGGCGTTTGCATTAACGCATCCACATCAATTTGACCCGACTGGGCGTAGGCGCTAATCGCATTGGTCCAGGTGGTGAGTTCAACGGCAGCGGGATCAATGCCGCGCTCCAACATCAGTTGCGCGGTTTTGGGAACCGAGAGCGGGTCGCTCACCCCCCAGTCGGCGGAACTGTCAACAATAATGCGCTCGGGACCGTATTCACGCACAATTTCCACCATGCGCGCTGAGCCCATTTTAGTATTGGGGTAAATAGTAAACGCCGCCCAGGCGCCGTAATCCAATACGTCGCGCACGGTTTCTTCGTTGTTGTGATCCATAATGAGTTTGTGCATGGGCACACCCATTTCGCGCGCGACATCCATGGAGCGCAACACGCCGCGTTTTTTATCGCGATGGGGCGAATGCACCATCACCAGCATGTCGTAATCCACTGCCATTTTTAATTGCGCTTGATAGGCATATTCTTCGGCGGGTGTCATTTCGTCGTAGCCAATTTCGCCAATCGCGACCACGCCTTCTTTTAAAATAAATTGCGGCAAAATTTCCAATACTTCGCGTGCCAGACCTTCGTTGTTGGCCTCTTTGGAATTTAAGCCCATGGCACAGTAATGGGCGATGCCGAATTGCGAGGCACGAAAGCGCTCCCAGCCAATTAAGCTGGCGTAGTAATCGATAAACGAACCGACATTGGTGCGCGGTTGTCCCAACCAGAACGCCGGTTCAATCACGGCGCGAATGCCGGCGGCTGCCATGGCCTGGTAATCGTCTGTTGTGCGACTGCACATATGAATATGCGGATCAAAAAATTTCATAATTAAAATTCCCGGTGATTGTCTGTCGCACTGACAGAGAAAATATTGAGGCCTATTACCCCACTAATAACTGCACATCCGCTGGAATATCGCGCCCGGCACTGCGTCGTTCATCGATATAGTCATTTACCATCGCGACTAATTCTGGCGTAGTACGCAAATTAACGCCGTAAATATTGCCCAGCGGTTCGCCAATAAATAAAGCTTTGAGTAGCATTTGATTCCAGGCGAGAGCGTCGAAATACAAAAACGGATACGGCGAATCGCAGGCGACAGCAGAAAAGACCGAGCGCATATTGGTGCGACACCCTTCGGCGGCGCGCCAGACATGTTGCTGTGGCTCGGGCAATAAACACAGCGCACGATAGTAAGCGCAGGATTCACCTTCATCGGCAAAGCGAAACCATTGATTAAAACGCTGGGCAAAATCGGGCTCCGCCAGATCCGCGCGCGCCAGCACAAAACTGACACGCACCGTATCCAGCAAGCTCCAGGCCTTGGGGCTCCATCCGGGAATTAACGCGGCGGCGCGTTCAAGCTCCGCACCAGAGGGGGCAAGCGGCTGGCGCGGCACATGCCGGCTCGCCAACGAAACCAGCTGGGTAAATCGATCGTCCGTAACGCCAGTGGAAATTTGATCCTGAGTGCGCTGTATAAATTCCTGGGTGGTTGAATTCACACGCACTGCCAACACACTATTCAATAGCGCCAGACAGGGTTTACTCATGGTTTGCAGCTTTTAGGAGAAGGTTATTGTTTTTATCTTGCTTCAACCTCAGGGTAGTTTTAGGCAGGAGAGCGGAGCAAGATGAATACGTATGCAAGGTATTAGCACCCACCAAATCCCTGATGACAAGCCAGCCAATATAAATATGACTTTATTAGACCATTACCAACGAAACGGGAAAAGCGAAGAATCGCTAAGAAAAGAAAAGAGAGGGGATTTACCTGAACCGCGCGGGGCAAAAAAGCATAAGGTAGTGGATAAGCGGCCCTATACTGCGATACAAGCAATATAGAGCCACAATGGCTTAGCTAAACAAATTGCGGAAGAACAATTTCAAGTTATCCAATAAACGCGCGAAAAAGCCCGCTTCTTCTACAGCCTGAACCGCCACGATTGGGGTATTTACCAACAGCTGCCCATCCAATTCCACCGTAAGGTTACCCAGCTCCTGACCAACTGCAATCGGCGCTTTGATGATTTCGTTGATATGCATTTTTGCTTGCAGTGACTGCTCGCGTCCCTTGGGCAGAGTGAGCACTATATCCTTGGGTATCGCGAGGCTGACTTCGTCGGCCTGACCCGCCCATACACGGGAAGTACCTACTTGCTGACCCGCTTGATACAGCGATGTAGTTTGGAAATAACGGAAACCATAGGCCAATAATTTTTCCGTTTCTGCCGCGCGCGCGCGCTCTGACTCAGTGCCCATTACCACAGCGATAAAACGGGTGTTATCACGCTTGGCTGAGGCCACCAAACAATAGCCCGCCTCGTCGGTGTGACCAGTTTTTAAACCATCCACCGCGTCGTCGCGGAATAACAGCGTGTTGCGGTTGGGTTGGCGAATATTGTTGTAGGTGAAATACTTTTCCGCATACAGAGGATAATGGGTTGGGTGATCATTAATAATCGCACGCGCCAGCACCGCTAAATCTTTTGCGGTAGTTAAGTGGCCTTCGGCAGGCCAGCCCGATGAATTTTCAAAATGGGTACTGACCATACCCAGGCGGGCGGCGGTTTGATTCATTAAATCCACGAATGCATCTTCATTGCCGGAAATATATTCGGCCAAAGCAACCGTAGAGTCATTACCGGATTGAATAATTACCCCGCGCAGCAAATCGATTACTGGAACCTGGGTGCCCTCTTTTACATACATGCGCGAACCGCCCATCTGCCAGGCTTTAACACTGATATTTACCAGTGAGTCTTCGCTAATTCGCCCCTTCTCAATTTCATCCACCACCAAATAGCTGGACATCATTTTAGTAAGGCTCGCGGGAGGCAAGCGTTCCGCCGAATTAAACTCCGCAACAATCGCTCCAGTAGTGGCATCTACCAAAATATAGCCCGTAGCCGCCAATTGCGGCGCAGAGGGAATTGCTTGTGGCTGTTGCTGAACAACCTGACCGGGCGTAGGAGTTGGCAAAGTGGTAGCAGGGACAGGAGCCGAAGGCTGTTGCGCAAACGCGATACTCGCGCCGGCAAGAAAAATACTGGCAGCAATTTGTTTAATCATGATGAGATAACACTCTTTAAAACGAAAAATAAAAATGAATGACGAATTGTAACAGTAAAGCAGCGCAGTGAATCAAACCTGAATCACTTTGCCACCGTTACTGATAAACCACATGGGCTTCGTATATTTTTATGCGCGCCAATTGATCGCGCGCTTCCTGTAAGGATTTAGCATTGGCGAATGGGCCAACACGCACACGGTGAATTTCTTTGGGCGACTGAGCAGAATTAATAGTGAGTGGATAGGTTAGTTTAGTGCCAATACTTGCGGCAAATTGCTGCGCTGCATTTTTTTGCGAAAAAGCACCAACTTGCAAATAAGTACCTGGTGGCAACGCAGACTCGACCTGTGCAGCGGAATTACCACCCGCACGCAAAGGCACCGGTGCTGCGTCATTCGGCAACGCAATTTCAACTTCAACACGTCCGGTTCCTGTTTTATGAATTCCGATACGCTGGGCAGCGGCATAACTTAAATCAACAATTCGCCCGTGATGAAAAGGCCCGCGATCATTAATACGCACCACAACACTTTTACCATTGTCGAGATTTTTCACCCGCACATAGGATGGAATAGGTAAGGTTTTGTGCGCGCCGGTCATAGCGTACATGTCGTAGACTTCGCCGTTTGAGGTGCGATACCCGTTGAATTTTTTACCATACCAGGAGGCATAACCCCGCTCTTTGTATGAAGACTCATCCGCGATCAAGTGATAAGTTTTGCCCAACACGGTATAGGGATTTTTGTTGCCCGCACGGGTGCGCACTTCATAACGCGGCACCGCATCTGGCACGTGCGACAGATCGACATCTTCATCCGGGCCAAAATCTTTATCGTGGGCATAGCGCCCATCGTTGGGATTATAGGGCGGTTTGGTTTTTCCAGTGGGCGCTTTTTGTGGTGCGGAACAAGCGGCAAGCAAAACACACAGGCCGAGCAGACAGAGAAAATAAATCTGGCATCTGCCAAAAAATTGTTTTGCGCGCGCCACCCATTGCATTAGTTTGCTCCCGCTACTTTTTGGTTGGATTTATTCATCGCATTTTTGATTTCTACACTCAAGTCATACACCGCCATGGCATACATCGGACTGCGGTTATAACGGGTAATCGTGTAAAAATTTTGCAGGCCAAACCAATATTCCAGACCTTTTACGCCTTCAAATTCAATGGCGATAGCCGGGATCTTGCCGCTCGCCTTAGTGACAGGGACCACACCGGTTTTTTTCCATTCATTTAATGTCAGTGTGGGTGGCACCACTTTATTAAATGCGTCGTTGGCGATCACTTTACTGCGCGCCTGCGACAGTTTTGCCGGTACCACTACTGCCTTATCTGTCTGCCAGCCATGTTGTTTAAAATAATTGGCCACACTGCCAATTGCATCGGTGGGGTTGTTCCAAATATCGGTAAAACCATCACCGCTAAAATCAACCGCATAATTGCGGTAGCTGGAGGGCATAAATTGCCCATAGCCCATAGCGCCCGCGTAAGAGCCTTTGAATTCGAGCGGATTATGCTGTTGTTCGCGCGTGAGAATTAAATAATTCACCAACTCCGAGCGGAAAAATGGTGCGCGCGGTGGGTAATCAAACGCCAGTGTGCTCAGGGCATCAATCACTTTCCAGCTGCCCATATTGCGGCCGTAGTTAGTCTCCACGCCAATAATCGCCACGATAATTTCGGCGGGCACACCGTATTCTTTTTCAGCCAACGCCAGTGCCGCACGATGTTCATTCCAAAAGGCAACGCCATTAGTCACGCGCATGGGCACAATGAAAATAGGGCGATACTCTTTCCAGGTTTTGGACTTTTCTGCCGGGCGAGCAATTGCATCCAGGATCGGCTGGCGTTTTTCCGCCTTGCTTAACAACTGCGTCACTTCGGCCGCCGTAAAACCATGCTGCTGTACCATTTCGTCGATAAATGCTGGCGCCAAAGGGTGCTGGCTGTAATCTGCCCAGGCCGGAAGCGCCGCACCCAGCAACAGCGGCAGTGATTTTTTTGCTAAGCAACGTATTGAAGAAAACATAAGACCTCGATTCCTGTTGTGCCCCGCACCCGGTCGTTAACCTTGCGGAGTCATTACCCGTTTTTTCTCTGTTGATATGGCCATCAAAATGCCGAAGCCGGCAAAGAGCGCAACAATCGCGGTTCCACCCTGGCTAATCAGGGGCAAGGGCACCCCCACCACCGGTAGCATGCCCGATACCATACCCATATTGACGAACACATAGACAAAAAACGTGGAGCTAATACTCGCCGCCAAGAGGCGACCAAAGGTGTTTTGCGAATTGAGCGCGATCATCAAGCCGCGAATAATGAGCATGGCGTAGATGGTTAACAGCAGCAGCACACCAAGCAGACCAAACTCTTCCGACATCACCGCGATAATAAAATCTGTATGCCCCTCCGGCAGAAAATCCAGCCGCGATTGGGTGCCTTCCATCCAACCTTTGCCCGAGAGGCCGCCAGAGCCAATCGCTGTTTTGGACTGGATAATATTCCACCCCGTCCCCAGCGGGTCTTGCGTGGGGTCAAGCATGGTTAACACCCGCTGGCGCTGATAGTCATGCATCATAAAATGCCAAATAGGCCAAAGGCTGGCGAGAAAGACCACGACCGCCGCCGCGATGTAACGCCACAATAATCCACTAAAAAACAGCACCATAATGCCCGAAGTCGCGACCAGGATTGAGGTGCCCAAGTCAGGCTGTTCAATGATCAAGGCCGTAGGCACACCAATAAGCCCCAGCACCGCCAACACATGCTTGAAACGCGGCGGCAAAAAACGCCCACTCAAATAAGCAGCAATCGCAATCGGCAGTGCAAGCTTCATAATTTCAGAAGGCTGAAAGCGAAAGCCGCCAATTTGCAACCAGCGCTGCGCGCCCATAGCAACATTGCCAAAGATGGTGACTGCAACCAGCAGAATAACGCCGCCCACATAGGCAAAGGGGGCCATGCGTCGCATGAAATCCACCGGTATTTGCGCCACCACAAACATAGTGATGTAAGCGATCACAAAAAAAGTGGCCTGCTTTTCTACGCTCGGCAAGTTGTGACCACTGGCGCTGTAGAGCACGGTCAAGCCTATCACCGTCAATATCAGCAGCAGTCCCAGCAAAAAGAAGTCGATATGCAAGCGCTCCGCCAGCCGCGCCCGGCGACTGAATGCACTGGCAGCCTCGGGCATACGCCGTAAAAAATCCTGTCTACTCATCAATCAGTTTCCTGCAGCACTGGGGGCTGATGATGCTGCAGCGGCACTGCTGCTAGCCGCCGCTTCACGCGCGGCTTTGCGCTCAGCGATATAGTTGTTGGCGCGCTTGACGATGGCAGCATGGTGATAGCCCAGCGGCGGCACAAATTCATCCTGTTTCAGGTAGTAACCCAACAGGTGGGCATCCATCATGGCCCGCGCCACCGGTGCCGCCTGACTGGATCCGCCCTCGGCGTTTTCCAACATCACCGCTACCGCGATTTGCGGGTTTTCCACCGGCGCAAACGCAATAAACAAGGCATGGTCACGATGGCGCTCCTTGAGCAAACCGGAGTTGTACTTGGCATTTTGCGCTATACCTACTGCCTGCGCTGTCCCCGACTTGCCAGCCATTCGGTATTCAGACCGCTCGGCCGCCCTGCGCGCCGTACCACGGGCGCCGTGCATTACCTCGGCCATGCCGTCAAAGATGGCATCCCAGTATTCAGGCTTGGTTTCCAACTGGCTTTCAATGATCGGCGCTTGTGGTTGATCGCCAATCTGCCTCACCAATTGCGGGCGGAAGCGAGTGCCGCGGTTGGCAATGGTGGACGCCATAACCGCTAATTGCATGGGGGTCGTCAACACAAACCCCTGCCCCACGGACATATTCACTGTATCACCCGGATACCAAGCCTGACCTTTGGTGGCACGCTTCCACTCGCGGGATGGCCACACACCTCTGCGCTCGTTGGGAATATCGATCCCAGTCAGCATGCCCAAACCGAAATGGGCGCCAAACTCACTCATATGATCAATACCCATACGCACCCCCAAATCCCAAAAATAGGTGTTACAGGATTCAGCAAGCCCGGTTTTCAGGTTGACCATACCGTGACCGCCGCCAGTTTTAGCCAGAATCCAGTCGCGATAAATACGCGAGCTGCCTGGCAGGGTATAAAAACCCCGATCGGCGATGGTGCGGTTAACATCGGTAAAACCATGATACAACCCCGCCATGCCCACCACCGGTTTGACCGTTGAACCGGGCGGATACTGGGCCTGAAGGAAGCGATTAAACAAAGGGGTATCTATGTCATTGTTGAGCGCGCGATAGTCAGGAACACTGATGCCCGTCACGAATAAATTGGGGTCAAACCCGGGATAACTGACAGCCGCCAAGACCCCTCCGGTTTTTACATCAATCGCGACAACGGCACCGCGCCGACCGCGCATAACTGCCGTCGCGGTTTCCTGCAGACGGGAATCAAGATGCAGGTGCAAATCGCCTCCCTGCTTGGGGTCGATACGATCCAGAACCCGCATTACCCGACCGCGAGCATTAGTCTCTACGTTCTGGCTCCCCACCTGCCCCAACAAGGTATCTTCATAACTGAGTTCTATACCGCTTTTGCCAACCGAGTGAGTGCCTGAATAACGCTGGATTTGCTCGGGAGTAAATGCGGCCACCTCTTTTTCGTTGATGCGCCCGGTGTAACCAATAACATGGGCAAACAGGTCGCGGTATGGGTAGTTACGCACCAGCTCTGCATTCACCTCTACCCCGTCAAGCAGATGCTGATTAACCGCCAAGCGGGCAATTTCTTCTTCAGTGAGGCGATAGCGCAGGGGCACCGGGTCAAGTGAATGGCGCCGCTGTTTTTTGGCCTTGTAAAACTTTTCCAGATCCAGAGGGGTGACCTCGATTAGGCTTTTTAGTAACTCGATGGTCGCATCCAGCTCATCTTGACTGGAGCTGATGACATAGAGGGTAAAACTGGGCTTGTTGTCGGCGAGCAACTCACCGTTGCGGTCAAAAATCAACCCGCGGGTAGGCGCAACCGGCTGTACATGCACGCGGTTGCGCTCGGATTGAGTGGCATACTCCTCGTAGTTCACAATTTGCAAATCGTAATAGCGATACACCACGGTAGAGACCAAGGTCAGCATAAAGGCGGCCATCACCAGAATGCGATTGCGGAATAATCGAGCCTCGCGCTGGTGATCTTTAAACTGTTGGTCTTCTTGCATTCTTGGGCCAGAGGTTGATCAAAATCAGTAATTGAAGTTATGGCCATCGCAGCCCTTAGGGGTGCAAACAGCCGATGTTATTTGTGATAAGGATGGTTTTGCAAAATACTGCAGGCGCGATACAACTGTTCAATGACCAGAATGCGAACCAAGGGATGAGGTAAGGTCAGCGGTGACAGAGACCATTTAACCGATGCCATGGCCAAACATTCGGGCGCTAAACCATCGGGGCCACCAATCAATAAGCAATAATTGAAACCGCTCATCTTCCAGCTGGCGAGATTCTCTGCCAATTGTTCAGTGCTCCAGGGTTTGCCCTTTACATCCAACGCAATTACCTGCTCGCCCTTGCCACCTTTTTCAATCGCCGCAAGCATGGCCTCGCCTTCTTTGGCCATGGCAGTGGCGATATCGGTATTTTTGCCGCGCTGGGCGAGCGGCAACTCCAGCATTTCAACCGTGACATCGCGCGGCATACGCTTGGCGTATTCCGCGTAACCCTGCTCGACCCAGCCGGGCATTTTGGTGCCCACGGCTATAATACGAATACGCATTCGCTGTTAACCCGTCACTCATTAACGTTAAAGGCGATTAGCGGGTTTCATTGACCAGAGTTTTTCCAGTTCGTAATAGTCGCGCGCTTCCTGCTGCATCACGTGCACAATGGTATCGCCGTAATCGACCAGCACCCAATCACCGGCGTCCAGTCCCTCAACACCCAAGGCGCGAAAACCGGCCTTTTTAGTCTCTTCCACCAAGTTTTCCGCCAGCGAGCGGGTGTGACGGCTGGAGGTACCGCTGGCAATAATCAGGGTATCGGTCACATCGGTGAGTTCATGCACATCGAGCGTCACTATCTCTTTGCCTTTGAGGTTCTCAAGGGCGTTAATGATCGCTTGGTTTAAATCAGACATTCAATTACCTATAAGTTTTAAAAAATCAGACTGTGTTAGAAAATAAAAAATAACAATTTAACGGTACAACTGCTGTGCATGGATGTATTCAAGGACAGCATCCGGCAGTAAAAATTGCGGTGACTGCCCGGTCTTTAGCTGTGCGCGAATATCCGTGGCCGATACCGGTAACAGGCGCGGCGCAACAATGACGACTGCCCCCATCGCAGCCGTTTTAATCGCGGCGACATCGGCACTATGACGACGTACAAGTTCCGCCACTGGCCCTACCGTTGGCAATTCATAGCCGGGGCGCTCTACCACCACAATATGCGCAAGGCGAATTAACTGCTGCCACTCGTACCAGGTATCCAGGGTGCAAAAGCTATCCATACCCATGCACAAGCTGAGACTTGTTTGCCCCCCCTGCTCCGCACGTATTTCCCTGAGCGTATCCAGGGTATAAGAAGGTTTATCGCGCTGTAGCTCGCGCTTATCTATCTGCAACTCGGGGCAGTTATGCAAGGCCAGCTGTAACATGTCCACTCGCTGCCCGGCACTGGCGCCCGGCGCAGCGCGATGGGGCGGCAAATAACAGGGCAGCAAATGCATTTCATCCAGCGCCAACTGTTGTTTTAATTCCAGTGCCAAGCGCAAATGACCGATATGAATAGGATCAAAGGTGCCACCAAAAATACCGATACATTTGCGCATCATCTAATTACTGACGAATATGCCCATCGCCAAACACCACCCATTTTTGCGAGGTCAGCCCTTCCAGACCAACGGGGCCGCGCGCATGGATTTTGTCAGTGGAGATCCCAATCTCCGCCCCCAAACCGTATTCAAAACCATCCGCAAAACGGGTTGATGCATTGACCATCACCGACGCTGAATCCACTTCGGTGATAAAACGGCGCGCGCGGGTATAGTCTTCAGTCACTATGGCATCGGTATGCTGCGAGCTGTATTGGTTAATATGTGCAATGGCTTCATCCAAACCGGCCACTAGCTTAATCGACAAGATCGGCGCCAGATATTCCGTCGCCCAATCCTCTTCAGTGGCGACATTGGCCTGAATAATCGCGCGGGTTTTTTCATCGCCGCGCAGCTCAACACCTTTTTCGCCAAAGGCGGCAGCAAGGCGCGGGAGAATATCGGCGGCAACTGTCTCATGAACCAATAAGGTTTCCATCGCATTACACACACCATAACGATGGGTTTTAGCATTCATGGCAATGGTAAAGGCTTTATCGAGGTCCGCCTTATCGTCGATATACACATGGCAAATACCGTCGAGATGTTTAATCACGGGTACCTTGGCGTCATTGCTAATACGCTCGATCAGGCTTTTGCCGCCGCGCGGCACAATCACGTCCACAAACTGCGGCATGGTGATCAACTCACCCACAGCAGCGCGGTCCGTTGTTTCAATTACCTGCACCACATCGGTAGGTAAGCCAGCAGCTTTTAAGCCAGCCTGCAAACAATTGGCGATGGCGCGATTGGAGTGAATGGCTTCACTGCCGCCGCGTAAAATTGCAGCATTGCCGGATTTCAAACACAGGCTCGCTGCATCGATAGTCACATTCGGGCGGGACTCATAAATAATGCCTACCACGCCCAGTGGTACCCGCATTTTCCCCACTTGAATACCACTCGGGCGATAGCTCATCCCAGTGATTTCACCACAGGGATCAGGCAGCGCGGCAACCTGACGCAATCCTTCGATCATGCTATCAATCGCCGCAGGTTTAACGGCGAGGCGATCCAGCATGGCGGCATCCAAACCATTGGCCTTACCGGCGGCTAGGTCTTTTTGGTTCTCTGCAACCAGGGTGATACGAGATTTATCCAATTCAGTGGCAATCGCCAAGAGCGCTGCATTTTTCACTGCAGAGGGTGCGGCGGCAATCACACGGGAGGCAGCACGCGCTTTGCGGCCAACTTCGGCCATATATTCTTTGACGTTCAATTCAGACATGAAACAACCTGTTGCGGGTAATCCGGAAAAAATGGCCGCGATTATAACCTGAGTGCCGCCCAAAGTTGGCGCTGCTTGCGCCTTTATTTCAGTCTTTTGGACGATTCACACAATTGCGATAGGGCGCACAAGAAAATGATTTGCGCCATAAATAGGCCGATAAGCTTCAGTTTTGATTCAGTTTATGAGGACTAGTCTGATCCTGTGCAATCACTGCACAAGACGTAACCGCGGCGTCAGCCATCCACCATTAATGACTGGCGCAAGATCATTCTCAGGAGTCACATCATGAAAAAGTTGTTAGCAATCAGCGCGCTGGCCGGCATCAGTTTGTTGCTGGCTAACAATGTCCTCGCCGATGGCAAGCACAAACACAAACATCACCACAAACACGGGCACAGCCACTATGTGGAATATCGCGATGACTATGCCCGGGTAGTGCGCAGCACACCCGTTTATCGCGAGGTTGCCGTAAGAGTGCCGGTGGATTCCTGCCATGTGGAAACAGTTGCCTATACCGAACGTCGCGGCGGCGACTCTTTCCAAGGCACCGTGGTAGGCGGCTTGATTGGTGCAGCTATCGGCCATGAAGTAGGCCGTAACGGTCACGCCACAGCAGCGGGCGGATTGATTGGTGCAGCAGTTGGTAACAATGTCGCTGGCGGCAGTCGTCGGGTAACCAGCTATGAAGATCGCGAGGTGTGCACTACCCGTTACCGCACCGAATATCAGCGCGAACTGGTGGGTTATGATGTCACCTACCGTTATGATGGTCGCGTCTATACTACCAATACCCGCCACCACCCCGGCGACCGTATTGTGCATGTCAGAGATCGCTACTAGTCACTGTTAGTCCCCTCCGGGCGGAGGTCGAATTGACCTTTGCCCCCTCAGCGGCGATAGTGAAGCAGTGCTATTACCCAGTTGGAATTTGTTATGTTGCAGTCAAATACCTTCCGCGCCGTGTTATCCATCGCTATGCGCCAAGCGCGGGTCAGCCTGACCCAGTGTATTCTGGCAGCGAGCTTTGCGCTGGCCAGCAGCCAAGCCCTTGCCGACCCCTCGCTGCTGGAAGGTGATATGGGCCTGACCTCCAGCGCGCCCAGCAATTCATTAATCGACAACCAAAGCTTACCCGACGAACCCGTACCACCGAAATTCTCCCCGGCACAAGCGGCGGCACTGGTACGCACCAAAGTGGGCGGCCAAGTGATGAGCGTAAATAGCCAGCGCGGTGAATCCGGGGTTATTTACGGTGTTAAAGTGCTCAATGGCGGCCGCATGCGCGTCATCAATGTGGACGGTCAAACCGGTCAGTTACTCAATCAATAACCCAGCCTCTGAATAATAAGGTCAGGATTCACCTATGCGCATATTGATAGTCGAAGACGAAAAACCCCTGCGCGAGCAAATTCTCGCCCTGATGGCAGACGAAAAGTACGCCTGCGACAGCGCTGCCGATGGCCGTGAAGGTTTATTTTTAGGCAGTGAATACGACTATGATTTGGCGATTATCGATTTGGGCCTGCCGCTGCTGGACGGCACCCAGCTGATCCGCGAGCTGCGCAGCAAATCGCGCAATTTCCCTATTTTAATTTTGACCGCGCGCGGCAATTGGCAAGACAAGGTGCAAGGGCTCGAAGCCGGTGCCGACGACTACCTTACCAAACCCTTCCATCCGGAAGAGTTGCGCGCGCGCATTCACGCCCTGCTACGCCGCGCCAGCGGCCATGCCTCCTCAGTGCTGCGTTACGGCCCCATCACCATCGACACCAGCGCCAAGCGCGTACACCGCGATGACACCGAAGTTGAATTGACCAGCTTTGAATACAACACCCTCACCTATCTCGCCTTACATGCAGGCAAAAACATCTCCAAAAGCGAGCTTACCGAACACCTGTATGCGCAGGATTACGACCGCGACAGCAATGTGATTGAGGTTTTTGTCGGACGCCTGCGCAAAAAGCTCGACCCGGACGGCAGCCTCAACTTAATTAGCACCCAACGGGGCTTGGGCTATCGCTTCAATCTGGATGTTCAATAAGCCTTGTCCAGACTGAAGGCGCGCTTTTCCTCTATTGCCGCCCGGCTGCTGCTGGCATCGGCCGTATTGCTACCATTATTTTTGGGGTTGACCGGCTTTTTTCTCGACCGCGCCTTCGAAAACAGCCTGAATGTCGCCGAGAGTTCGCGACTACGCGGGCATATCAATTTGCTATTCAGTGTCGCCGAACCGGAAGGACGCAATGGCCGGTTTGATAGTTTAAGGATGCCCGTCACTCTCAGCGAGGCTGATTTTGAACACCCCAACTCCGGGCTCTATGGCTATATTTTCAACGGCAAAGAAAAGTTGGTCTGGCATTCCAACTCTGCCGCCCTACTCGACCCACCCGCCTTCAGCAAAGTGGTTACCAAAGACTCCCCCGGCCAGCTGGTTTTTAGCGAGCAAGTGCTGGATAAAAAGCGGTATTTTGTGGCGAGTTACGCCGTTAATTGGGAGGGTGACAGCGGCAAACCCACGCCCTTTTATTTTGTGGTTGTTCACGGGGCGACTGAATTCAAAGCCGAACTCAAAGCCTATCGCAATGAACTGTGGCGCTGGCTGGGAGCAGCAGGGATTTTCCTGCTAATCGCCCAAACCATGATCTTACGCTGGGGCTTGCGCCCGCTGGGCAAACTCGCCGTGGCGCTAAAAAAGATGCAAAGCGGAGACACCAGCAATATTGCCGGCGAACACCCCAAAGAGTTACAAAAAATTGTCGACAACCTCAACCAGGTACTTGAGCGCGAGCAAGCGCTGCGCCAGCGCTACCGCAACAGCCTCGCCGACCTTGCGCACAGTTTGAAAACACCGCTCGCCGTGCTGCAAAGTAAACTCGGGCAAGGCACTGAATCTGACAGTGAATTGCAACAAATTGCCAGCGAACAAGTTGCCCGCATGAGCCAGGTAGTGACCTATCAATTACAGCGCGCCGTTTCCAGCCAGCAACAGGGCAGCTTCCGCCGCACCCGTATTGAACCCATTGCACAGCGCCTGTTTGCCGCACTGCAAAAGGTGTACGCCAACAAACAAATGAAACAGACATTGGACCTTTCGCCTAACGCGGTCGTCGCGGGGGATGAACAGGATGTGATGGAACTGCTCGGCAACCTGTTGGAGAACGCCTTTAAGTATGGCTACAAAGAAGTGCGCATGAGCTCCAGCCTAAACGCCAATAAACTCTGCATCGATATAGAAGATGACGGTCCCGGAGTCCCCGAAGACCAGACCGAACGGATTCTGGAGCGCGGCCAGCGACTGGACACCAACCAACCCGGCCAAGGGATTGGCTTGGCTGTGGCCGCCGAAATCATCCGCAGCTATGACGGCGACATACACATCAGCCGCTCCGACTTGGGCGGCGCACGCTTTAGCATTCTGCTGCCACTCCCCACCGCTTCCGACTGACAGGCTGTAAGCCAAAGCGCACACAACTCCCCTCCAAACCTCACAACATACGAAGCTTTTCGCGACTGGTACGAAGGTCAACAACCGCCGATACTGGCACCATCACCAAGAATTGTGCACACAGCGACGTGAACACCGCAACATCTACCATGGACGGCGCCCCACTCATTCGTCAAAAAAGAAAGACTTCGAGGAGAGAAGAGCCATGACCGCCAGGACTTGCATAGCCGTAGATTCAACCTGCGATTTGCCCGCTAAATTTATTCAACAGCACAACATAGAAGTGCTGCCTATTTATATCAATCACGCCAAAGGTCAGGAGCTGGATTACCGCGACCCACAAACCATGCTCAATTTTTACAAAAACCACAGCCGCGACGTGTATGGTTTGGCGCAATCAGACCCACTCTCGGTTAACGATATGACCGATATTCTCAAACAGCGCCTGCTCCCCAAATACGACCTGGTGCAAGTTGTCACCATCAACAGCAAAAAAAGTGATGTCTTCAAACGCGTGTCAGAAGCGGCATTGGTCAATGAACCCAAATTCCGCGAGCTGGAGCGCAACGAAGGCCGCGCCCCCTTTCGCATCCGCCTCTACGATTCCATGTCCATGTTCACCGGCCATGCACTGCTGGTTTACGAATTGGTAAAACGCATTCAGGTAGATAAGTTGCCGCTCAATAAATCGATCCGTGAAATCGACAACATGCGTGATCAGGTTTACGGCTATTTAATTCCTAACGACCTGTCATACATGCGTGAACGCCGCCATCTGCGTAAAGGTGACAACAATATATCCTGGGTCAACTTCAAGTTAGCGAGCGCGCTGAACCTGCGTCCGATTGTGCAGTTACACCGCGGCAATACCGACAAAATCGATACCGGTAAAGGATTTCTGGGAGCATTGGAAAAGCTGCTGGTACACGTGAAAAAGCAAATCCAGCAGGGCCTGACCAGCGACGTCATCGCCATGAGCTACGGCGGTTTATTGGAGGAGATAAAGGATGAACCGGTACTCGTGGAGTTCCGCGAGTTTTGTAAACAATCCAACATCAAAACCATGCTATCAATGATGAGCATGACCGGCGCTGTCAATGTAGGCCCCAAATCCTTCGCCCTGTCCTTTGCGACCGATAAAGATCTGGTTTAACTATCGCCTTAAACAACAAACCCCGGATTCACCGGGGTTTGTAGCAATACCAAAAAATCACCTTTAGCTTTGTAAGCCAAACATGGCGGCAATATAAGTGACGTAACCAGCGAGCAAAATAGCTCCTTTAAGACGTGACAAGCGCAATCCAAAAAACAGGAACAACAACAGGATCACAGCGGCCGCCAACATAACGAACTGATCGATGTTGAGCAGACGCCCCTCAAGGGGCAAGGGCGAAATAATCGATGACACACCCAAAATACAAAGGATGTTAAAGATATTACTGCCAATAATATTACCCACGGCAACATCTGCATGCTTGCGAATAGCCGCAATAATTGACACAGCTAATTCAGGCAGCGAAGTTCCCACTGCAACCACTGTCAAACCAATAATTGCCTCTGGCACTCCCAACTCCTGCCCCAAACCAACCGCACCAAGCAAGAATCGATTCGCGCCTACAATCAGCATCGCCAGACCACCAATGGTCGCCAGTAGTGTCATGGGTATAGTCATAGGGACAACTTCAATTTCTTCAGACTCAGCTTGATGGAGCTGGGCCTCAGGACTGGAAGTATCCTCACGCTCAGTACGATATGCCCAAACCAGATAGGCCGTAAGGAACCCAAGCATTAAAATCCCCTCCAGACGCCCCAAACCGCCAAAGCTCGCAAGCCCCATGAACAAGAGCGTTGCAAACAGCATGGTGAGGCCATCGCGACGCAAGGACTTGATATGGGTTACCAAGGGCATGATTACCGCACTAATACCCAAGATCAGTAGGATGTTTGCAATATTACTTCCCACCACATTGCCCAATGCAATTGCGGGCGAGCCGCTGATTGCCGCCTGCACCGACACCACCAATTCAGGTGCCGATGTTCCAAAACCGACGATCACCAAACCCGCCAACAGCGGCGACACACCAAGCCGTCGGGCTGCAGCCAAAGCACCGCGCACCAGCGCCTCACCGCCAACCGTTAGCAATACCAAGCCAACAAATAACCAGAACAAATGAATCATGGATAAGCCTCCAGAGTTTAAATTTGGTCGCAACTATAACGGTAAATTTACGCTTTGCCTAAACCCTAATGATTCGTCAGCCACAAAAAAGCCCGCGCGATGCGCAGGCTTTTTGTTCAACGGGCAGCTTGTGGTAGCAGCGATTAACTATCGTACCCATTCGGGTTTTTAGATTGCCAGCGCCAGGCATCCTGCATCATGCGCTCCAGGCCAAACTCAGCCGTCCACCCTAACTCGCTTTTAGCTTTGACTGGATCAGCATAACAACTGGCGATATCACCAGCGCGACGCGGCACAATTTTGTATGGGACAGGGCGGCCACTGGCAACCTCAAACGCCTTCACCATTTCCAGCACAGAATAACCGCGGCCCGTACCCAGATTATAGGCGCGGCAGCCGACGCCAGATTTATCCAAGCCCTGCAAGGCAGCGACATGTCCTTTAGCCAAATCCACCACATGGATATAGTCGCGCACACCGGTTCCATCAACCGTGTTGTAGTCATCGCCAAACACACTTAATTCCTTGAGTTTGCCAATTGCTACCTGTGCCACAAAGGGCAGCAAATTATTAGGAATACCGGCGGGATCTTCGCCAATCATGCCGCTTTCATGAGCACCGACCGGATTAAAATAGCGCAGCAGTGAAATGTTCCACTGACTCTTGGGAGCCTTGGCGATGTCTTGCATCATCTCCTCAACCATTAATTTACTGCGGCCATAAGGATTAGTGGCAGAGGTCGCGAAGGATTCATCAATCGGCACTGAAGCCGGGTCGCCATACACCGTAGCGGATGAGCTGAAAATCAGTTTCCAGACCTTAAATTCTTCCATTACCTCCGTCAGCGACAGGCTACCCGCCACGTTGTAACGGTAGTACTTCATGGGAATTTGGTTGGATTCACCAACCGCTTTCAAACCGGCAAAGTGCATCACTGCCGCAAAACTGTGCGCAGCAAACACCTTGCGCATAGCCTCTTTGTCATTGATATCCACTTCATAAAACACCGGCTCAACACCGGCGATAGTTGCCACGCGCTTGAGCGCTTCAAATTTACTGTTGCAGAGGTTATCCACCACCACCGGCAAATAGCCATGATTGATAAGCTCCACGCAGACGTGGCTGCCAATAAACCCGGCACCGCCGGTTACAAGAATAGGTGTGCGAGACATGTAAGATTCCTTATAAATAAAAGCCGCAGGCGTGCATTGAAACAGACTTACCAACACAACATAAGGGCTACGGAAGAATCTTTTATTAAATCATATAATTATTATTTAAATAAGATTATACATCGATAAATCGCAAAATAATCCCAATAAAAAAGGGCGAGCTGGGGCTCACCCTTTTTGCTACTCATACAAGACCCACCCTCAATATCGCTTAAAAGAGCGATCCGGGATCTGAAAACCGTCAACTTGATAAGTGTCCAATGCACATCGCAGTTGCATTAACTGGTTATAGTCAAGATAGGAATCCTCAATACTGTGATATATATTTTTTCCAGTCGCATTTTGCGAGCGGAATGAATCACATGGATTCATCCAGGGAGTTTCGTCAACAGCTATATATTTATCGAAAGGGCTTTTCACTAAAAATATACTTTTTACATCGGCATTCGGATCTACCGGTACTGCCAAAGAGCTTATCGTCGGTATAAAAGTAATATTTCGAGCTGCCGCCTCTTGGTAATCGTCAAATGAAGCTGCTCCATGCTTAAGCTCCCCGTAGGCTTTACTAAATGATTTGGCGTAACTGCCGGGAACATTATCGTAATAAATTCCGCGTATATTTCGAGAATACCAGCTAAAGGTTTCAGATAACGAGGAAGACGGTAGCAATGCCCCACCAGAAGACTTCCAAAGATAGAATCTGAAAGAAGCTATATTTTCCCCCTCGTACACTGAATTGACCTGTCCGCCATTTGCACCCACCAAACTTCCCGAGGTTATTGCTATACGCACGAGCCGCTCTGGAAAATCCGCAGCTGTCGCGACGTTAAAGTCAGGACCAGATAAGAGCATCTCTCTAGCAGCAGGGCTGTTGTATAAATATCTTGCACGTTTTAGTGATGACGAGGTGTATCCAGCAGTATAGTCATCTAGTTTTGCTACCAATCGATCAACCGTGGCTTGGATATCTAGAGGAGCGTTGACACCCAAGTGTGGAGCATCATATGAAACATAAAGAGATGTTTTATGGTTAACACCACTTAATTCCAGGTCTTTTAACGCTTTGCGAGCAACCAATCCGCCCATGCTGTAACCAATGACAACTGCTGGAATATTACCTACTTTTGCCCCATTTATTTCAGCGATAATTGTTTGCAGGAACGCGGCGTTTTCGCTTATTTTGGCAGCGCCGTGGGGAAGATTCACAATAAATAAATCGCGGCCATTACCACCATTATTGTTGACTCCATTCAATAACAACTGATTAAAACCAGCATTGAAATAATGATTGGGAAACAAGCTGTCTGTAGGGTCATAGCCCTCAACAATAATGACGGGCTTATCAAGAACACCATCATTTGAATAGGCGATATAATTTTTGCTTAAGGGACGAGACAAGAAAACATTAGCCTGTGTTTTCTTGCTCACGGTTCCAAATAAGAGCTCGGGCGATTTATGACCATCTATGAAATAACTTACACCCGGCAAATGATAATTAAAGTCGTAAGTGGCCGTATTGTTTACGCGCTTAACCAATGACTCGCAGCCTAAACGCCCGCAAGAGGTAAAAGACGGGAGGAAACATCCCGTCCGAGGAGAACACACTACCGATGGTACGGTTACTGAAGACACAAATTGACCAGCGCACGTTAACGTATGTATAGTTTTTGTTTTATCGAGCATCGAACCAGAGCGCACAGTGTTAATAACGGGATGACTTTTACTAATTTCACAACCCGGGTTAGATTCACCATCCCTATACACCCTATCACCAGCAAAAACATTAACTGAACAAACACACAATATAATACCTACCACAAAAAGCCTTCTCATATCATTTCCTTTAACTTCACAAATCGTTTTAACCAAGAGATTGAATGGCAAAAAGGCAAGCCGAAGCTTGCCTTTTTCGCAGCATTGAATAACTTCAAAATCACATAATTGGCAGAGACAGAGTTACCACAAAGTTAGTTTCATCAGGAGCAGCACCATCGTTATCATCGATGATCTGACCCAAGGTAAAGCTCAACTTATCATTGAATTTGTAGGTAACATCCAAGTGCGATGCGGTTGCATCACCGTCATCCATGTGTTGACCGTATTTTACATTTACTTTTTCGAAGTTCAGCTCAGCCGTGGCATAGCTATAATCTTCAGAGAAGTAATTATGGTCTGCATTAATTGCATCGTAATAAGTGACCTTGAATGGGCCATAGCCGATGAATGGAATTACTTCCACGTAGTCACCAGGGCTTACAGGCTCATAAGTCATTTCTACTTCTTCTTCGCCCACTTCTTCCATATATGTACCAGTGGGGTTGGCGTAGTTGTAAGAAACAACACTTACACCGTAAGAGAAGTCGCCAGCACTGCCTGAGTAGCCAACATAGATGTCATATTCAGTGCCAAGAACTTTATCGCCAGAAGAAGTCCACAATCCAGCAACAAAGCCGTTGCTGCTGACATTGATGTCACCAATCAATGCGGCGCCACCCAACAAATCAAAACCACGCCAGTAGTACATGCTCGATGCACCAACAGAGGCAGCAACTTCAGCAGCATGAACGGCTGGCACAGAAAAACCTGCCATTGCAGAAAGAGCGATTGCACCAGCAACTAACTTTTGTTTCATTTTCATGAGTTCTTCCTCTAATTAATGGTCTTTTAAATTGTCTTTTAATGCAGCTATTGATAATTCACACTAGCCTGAGCAGACTATTGCAGATACCACGCCAATTTTATTTTTTTGATAAAAATCAAAAAGTTAGCCATTGAATACAAGATTGAATACCAAAAACGAAACAAGCCTTAGCACCAAAATGGTGCGCACAATGCGAGCGTTTTTGCTGTGTACGCACCAATAACTATCACTTATAACGAATTACATCCTCGCGCGACTTTTCCAGCAGGATTTGCGCGTCAATTTGATCGTCAACAGCTGGCGCCCGCAAATAACGCAACAGTGCTGCACTCAGTGCAAGCCGCCACTCACGTACCGACCAGGGCGAATACAACAAGAGGGCGATAAGTACTATGCCCACCCCCATTAACGTGGTTAAAGGCAGCGCCTCATCGGCCAGTTGTTTACCTATCACTATGGCCAGCACCGGTGTCATTAAAGTGATGAGCGATACTGCGCTCGCCGATAGCCGCTGCAAAATAAAAAAGAACATCACAGCTCCCAGTAGCGACCCTACAATCGCCAAATAAACAATGGCACCGGCAGATTTCATTGATACCTGCGTCGGCAAGCTGCCGTCCATCCACCACCAGCTGAGCAATAATCCCGGCAATGCAAACAGCAACGCGCCGGTTGCCTGCTGAAAAGGGGATGCCTGCAGCTGAGTATCGCCACTTAATTTTTTGACCCATACACTGCTGAAACTAAACAGCACGCAGGACAACAAAATCCCCACCACACCGTAAAGTGAATCGGCATCCAAACGTATTTGCTGATAAAAAATCACCAGCAGACCACTAATCGCCAACAACAGTGCGAGCACACGTTTAATGCCAAACGGATTTTGTTTTAAAAGGATCAGCGTCATCACACCAGTAGCAAACGGTGACAACGCAAAAATAACGGCAACCAAACCAGAAGGGATAAATTGTGCCGCCCAATACACCAACGGCATATTCGGAAAAATCCCCAGCGAAGCGGCAAAATAAATATTGCGCTGCTTCCAGTAAGCTTGAAGCGATTGACGCAAGAGTGCGTGAATAAATAGTGCAAGAGCCAAGGCCAATAACATGCGCGCAGTAGCCGCCGCGACAAAACTCAGGCTATCGTTACTCCATTGGATCGCAAGAGGTGTGGTAGCCCAAATGAGCACCACCGAAAAATAAGCAAAAAATACGGCCACGGCATAACTCCTTATTGCCCTATGAGCAACATATTGGTAATTCGCCGCAGCACAACGTCAGCAATGATTGCTGATTAAAAACTGAAACCCGGAAAACAAAAAGGCCGCAGTTTTTTATGCTGCGGCCTTTGTTTATAACGATTATTCAACTAATCAACAAATTCCGCCAAGCAACGCGCCATGACCACGCCCCAAAAAATTGGTCGTAGTGCGGCGACGTGCTTGATGGAATTCATTTGGTACATAATTAATTGATCTAAGGTTATAAGGATTTGTAAAACTAAAGCGAGGTTAATTTAATTTCTGTTCAGCCACAAGTCATTTTTGCATTTTTTTTATCCAATTAATTACCCTATACTCATGCCCTGATTTTTCATGAAAAGATGTAATGACAAAAAGCGATGAAAACATATCTGGTTGGCGGCGCAGTCCGCGATAAATTATTAGGCCGCACCGTTACCGAAAAAGATTGGGTAGTTGTCGGCAGCAGCCCCGAGCAAATGATCGCCCGTGGCTTTATGCCTGTGGGGCAGGACTTCCCGGTATTCCTGCATCCGCACACCAAAGAGGAATATGCGCTCGCCCGCACTGAGCGAAAAACTGGCAAGGGTTATGGCGGTTTTAGTTTTTATTGCGGCGATGAAGTGACCTTGGAAGATGACCTTATCCGCCGCGACCTCACCATTAATGCGATGGCACAAGATGAGTGCGGCCAGATCATTGATCCATACAACGGTCAGCAAGATCTCGCTGACAAATTATTGCGCCATGTATCCCCGGCGTTTGCCGAAGACCCGGTGCGCATTTTGCGTATCGCCCGTTTTGCCGCGCGCTACCATGACTTGGGATTTCGTGTTGCCACAGAAACAATTGCGCTCATGCAAACCATGGTTGCCAATGGCGAGGTGGATCATTTGGTTGCCGAGCGGGTATGGAAAGAAACGGAGCGCGCCCTGGGTGAAAACAACCCGGAAATTTTTATTGAAGTGTTGCGCGACTGTAATGCGCTAGCGCGTCTATTTCCTGAAATTGATGCGCTGTTTGGTGTACCGCAAACCGCCGTCCATCACCCTGAAATAGATACTGGTATTCATACCCTGATGAGCCTGCAACAAGCCGTAAAACTAGGTGGCAATACCTGCGTCCGCTTTGCAACACTGCTGCACGATTTGGGCAAAGCCGCAACACCGCCAGAAGAATGGCCGCGCCATATTGCTCATGAAGATCGCAGTTTGCCGCTAATAAAAAATCTATGCGCACGCTTGGCGGCCCCTAAAGAATTCAAAGAATTAGCACTCATCACCGCGCAGTGGCATACACACTGTCATCGCGCCCTTGAACTCAAGCCGACAACCGTTTTAAAAGTATTACATGCAACTGATGCCCTGCGCAGGCCAGAACGCTTTAAGCAATTTTTATTATGCTGTGAAGCCGATGCGCGCGGACGCACGGGCTTTGAATTACGCGAGTATCCACAGGCCGATTATTTTCGCCGATGCTTACAGGCTACAAAAAATGTTGATATCGCCGCAGTTCAAGCACAGGGGTTAAGCGGCCCTGCATTTGGTGAGGCGCTCGATAAGCAACGACTGGCACTCATCACTGCATTAAAAAATACATGACAACAACTCACATAGTCCGGCAGGAATAGCCTTATGTCTCATAACACTAAAGTTGCATTGGTAACCGGCTCAGCAAAACGCATAGGTGCAGAAATAGCGCGCCATTTGCATGCTGCCAATTTTAATCTGGTGATTCACTACCATCACTCAGCAGCCGATGCGCTAGCACTGGTGGATGAGCTCAATAATATCCGTACAAATTCGGCTGTCGCAGTTAAAGCCGATTTAAATAATCACGAACAACTTATCGCACTGGCAAAACACGCAAGCGAGAAATGGCAAGGCATTCATCTGCTGGTCAATAACGCTTCCAGTTTTTATCCAACACCTTTTGGCAAAGCCGGTGGTGATGACTGGGACAATTTGATTGGCTCCAATTTAAAAGCCCCCTATTTTCTCGCCCAGGAACTGGCACCACAACTCACGACAGCAGCGGGCTGTATTATTAATATTGCCGATATTTATGCCGAAAAGCCGCTGCGCAATCACAGTATCTATTCTATTGCCAAGGCTGGAAATTTAATGCTAACCAAAAGCCTGGCGCAGGAACTTGCGCCGCGCGTGCGTGTAAATGGTATTGCACCAGGCGCCATACTATGGCCAGAACAGGAAAACAAATTATCCGATGAGGATAAAGAAAAAATGCTGTGTAAAATTCCGCTGCAGCAGCGCGGGCAGGCACAGGATATCGCCAAAGCAATTTTATTTTTAGTGAATGACGCGCCCTATGTTACCGGTCAGATACTGGCGGTCGATGGTGGTCGCTCACTCACAATTTAACTCAAAGAAACGCAGGAACGTATAATGATCAGAGCACAATTACTTTTGGCGACTGGTGAGTGGCTGACAGGCGGCGATGAATTGGTGCAACGCTGGCGCGAGAATGTTAATAGTTTTATTTGGGTAGATTTACTGGGTGAGGAAGCGCCCATCGAAAAAAACTTTTTACTGTCTATGGGGTGCCATCCGCTCGCTATCGAAGACGTGCAGCGCTTTCGTCACCCACCAAAAACTGAAACCTTTGACAATTACACGCTCATTTTATATCGCGGCATTACCGAATTTAATAAAGACCTGACCATCCAGCAAATGACTATCGCATTATTTGCAGGTGAACGCTGCCTGATCAGCTGTCATCCGCGCCATTCCATGGGCATTAATCATTATTGGGAAAATGCGCAGACTGAAAATTTATTGGTTAGCCCCGGCTTGTTGGCATCGCGCATTATGCGATTTTCTGTTGGCCGCTACTTGGAAGCAATTCTGGCTTTTGAACCCTCGCTTACTGAACTTGAAGACTCCATGCAGGAAAAGCCCAATGATGAAGTGATGCGTGAACTGATTGCTTACCAAGCGCGCCTGCGCAAACTAAAACGAATTTTTAGCTACCATGAAAAGCTAGTCACTAATTTATTACAAGATATTCCCCAACAACTCATTGAAGAAGATGGCGATATAGAACACGCGCTACAAGATTTATTTGAGCGCTGCGAGCGGCTACATGGTTTGTGTACCATGTACTATGAAATTTGCGGGGATTTAATCAACGGCTATTTATCAATCAGCTCACATCAATTGAATAGCACCATGCGCGTACTCACGGTGATCACGGCAATTTTTGTCCCGCTGACATTTATCGCCGGCATCTACGGCATGAACTTTGAAAATATGCCAGAACTGCGCGAACCCAATGGCTATTTTTATACACTTGGTGCCATGCTGGTAATTGCTGCCGGTTTCGGTGGAATTGCTTATAAGAAATGGCTCTAGGCAAGCATACCTAATGCTGGGTAGAAATTTTTCTGCCTTGCCACTCAAAATCAATTGCCCATAAGGATTGGGAGCTTTGATCATAGGCCTGCCACAACTCAGCATAGGTTTTTTGTAGCTGCGGATGACGTATCTGCGGTGCAATTTCAGCCAAAGGCAAAAGCACAAACGCATTCTTGGTGATTTCGGCGCGCGGCAATTCAATTCCACTTTCCACGCCGACAAAATCGCCGTAAGTCAAAATATCGATATCCAAAGTGCGCGGGCTAAATTTCGGGCCGCTGCGTTTGCGGCCATTCTCATCTTCAATTCGTTTCAATACATCAGATAGTTCGGCAATCCCGAAGCGAGTCTGCGCGCCCACTACAAGGTTAAAAAAATTACGCCCATCAAAGCCAATTGATTTACTTTCATAGACTGATGATATGGTTAAGTCGCCCAACAAATTTGCCAACGCATCCAGTGCCGACGTAATGTGTTTGTAGCGCTCAACATTACTGCCCAAGCTTAAATAAATTGCCGTCATTGCGGGCGCGCTCCCGGTTTTTCCCCGCGCTCAATAATCAGCCCAACATCGCGCGCACCACGCACCGCTCCGGGTTTACTTAAACGCAAACGCAGCCAGGACACATCAAACTCGCTGCGAATTACCTGCGCAATTTCTTCTGCCAGCGTTTCCACCAGCAGTGCATTGCGGTTTTCCACGTAAGCAATTAATCGTTTGGAAACCGCCTTGTAATTGAGCGCAAATTGAATGTCATCAGTGGCGGCAGCCTTGCGAATATCGCTCGCCATTTCCAAATCGATACTCACGGTCTGGCGCACTTCGCGCTCCCAATCGTAAATCCCGATAATGGTGTCGATACGTAAATCGCGAATGTAGACAATATCCATAAATAATTCTTTTAAAGAGGAGAGAGAGTATTAAGCGGCCAGCGCGCTTTTACATTAATTGCCAAACCTTCGTGCTGCCCGGTGAGTAAGCGTTGACAGCCAGCATAGGCGATCATGGCACCGTTATCGGTACAGAATTCATGACGCGCGTAAAATACTTTTGCGCCTATGCGGGCGAGCTGGGCTTCCAAATCGGCGCGCAACTTTTTATTGGCTGAAACGCCACCAGCAATCACCAGTGTTTTCATTCCCGCCTGCTCCAACGCGCGCTTGCATTTAATCACCAGCGTATCCACCACGGCCGCCTGAAAGGCGTTGGCAATATCGGCACAGGTTTGATCATCCGGCAAACCATTTGCCTGAGCATGGGCATTTACCGTCGTGAGTGTGGCGGTTTTTAAGCCGCTAAAGCTGAAATCCAAACCGGGACGGTCAACCATCGGGCGAGGAAATTTGAAGCGACCTTCACTCCCTTGCTCCGCCAACGCGGCCACTTGCGGGCCGCCGGGATAATCCAGATCCAGCATTTTGGCAGCCTTATCAAATGCCTCACCCGCAGCATCGTCGATGGACTCCCCCAACAACTCATACGCGCCCAAAGCATCCACTTTGACCAACTGGGTATGCCCGCCAGAAACCAGCAAGGCCACAAAAGGATAGGTGGGAGGATTAGCTTCCAACATAGGCGCCAATAAATGTCCCTCCATGTGGTGCACGCCAATCGCCGGTACGTTCCAGGCATAAGCCAATGCTCGCCCCATAGAGGCTCCGACCATCAAGGCCCCTACCAAACCGGGGCCAGAGGTGTAAGCAATGCCGTCGATATCAGCAGGCGAGGAGCCACTGGCACTCAAGACTTCATTAATCAGAGGCAATAATTTGCGCACATGATCGCGCGATGCCAATTCAGGCACCACACCGCCATATTCCGCATGGAGCGCAATCTGACTGTAAAGCCGATGCGCCAGCAGGCCGCGCTCACTGTCGTAGACAGCCACGCCCGTTTCGTCACAAGATGTCTCCAAACCCAGTACACGCATACAAAGAACCTCACCCGACCCACATGCCGGACAGCAACCCGAAAAACAGGGCGCCATGATAAAGGCTGGACTCACGAAAACCCAGCACCAGTGAAGCGTCCAAGGTTGCGACAGCCATAATAAGTGTATAGAATCCGCACCCCTCGGATACTTCGCGGTGTTTACACGCCTGTAGCTATCCTCAAGACATCATTTTTAAGCACTCTTTTAAAGGTAACAGCATGCCTTCAGTAAAAATTAAAGAAAACGAACCCTTTGATGTAGCTCTGCGTCGCTTCAAGCGCGCGTGTGAAAAAGCAGGTATTTTGGCTGATGTTCGCGCTCGCGAATGCTACGAGAAGCCAACCACTATTCGTAAACGTGATGCTGCTGCCGCTGTTAAGCGTCACGCTAAAAAGGTTCAACGCGAATCTAAAAAGTTTACCCGTCTGTACTAAGTTATTAGCTGCCGCTCACATTCGGCAGCCATAGTCTTAGTTTGACCGGTTCCGCTCGTTAGTCTTGTTTGCATCTGTCATCTAACGAGTTGTGCGTTCCACTCCTGTATTACTGACCAAACGGTGAGTCATGAGTCAACCAACGCTAAAAGACCGCATAAATGATGCCTTGAAAACCGCGATGCGCGCTAAAGAAAAAGAGCGCGTCGCGGTTTTGCGTCTTGTGATGTCTGAATTCAAACGCATTGAAGTCGATGAACGTATCGACGTTGATGACACTCGCGCCCTCGCCCTGCTCGATAAAATGGTCAAGCAGCGCCGTGATTCTGAACAGCAATACCTTGCCGCTGGCCGCAGCGAACTGGCCGCCCAAGAAGCTTACGAAATCAGCGAGATCCAAGCTTGGCTCCCCGCCGCACTGAGTGCAGCCGAGCTGGAAACTATTGTCACCCAGGCGATTGCCGATGCAGGCGTCACCGAAATGCGCGACATGGGCAAAGCAATGGCGCTGATCAAACCCCAGGTACAAGGCCGCGCCGATATGGGCGAGGTGAGCAAACTGCTCAAAGCCAAACTGAGCAACTGATCGCCACCAGCCCATCTGACTGCAACAACAGCCCAGGCACTATTTCATAAGCTCATAAGCGACGCACCTCATGGCCGGTTTAATCCCCCAGAGCTTTATCGATGACATGCTCGACCGCCTCGATATAGTCGATGTGGTCGATAGTCGCGTCAAACTCCGCAAAACCGGCAAAAACTTCAGCGCCTGCTGCCCGTTCCACGACGAAAAGACCCCCTCCTTTACCGTAAGCCCGGAAAAGCAGTTCTATTATTGCTTTGGCTGTGGCGCGAGCGGCAATGCACTGGGGTTTGTGATGGATTACGAGCGGCTCAGCTTCCCCGAAGCCGTTGAATCCCTTGCTCGCCTGACCGGACTGGAAGTACCGCGCGAAGTCCAGACCGAAGCGCAAGCCAAACGCGAACAGGAAAAACGCAGCATTTATACATTGCTGGAAAAGGCAGACGAATTCTACCAGCAGCAGCTGCGCCATCACCCCAGCAAACTTCAGGCAGTTAACTACCTCAAAAATCGCGGTCTGGATGGCAAAACCGCCAAAGCCTATGGTGTAGGTTTCGCTCCTCCCGGCTGGGACAACCTGCTCAAGGCCCTTGGTCAAAACGACGAAGACAAACACCTGCTGATTGAAGGCGGCATGCTGATTCATCAGGAACAGGAAAAGAAACTCTACGATCGTTTTCGCCACCGCATTATGTTCCCCATCCGCGATACCCGTGGGCGGGTGATCGGTTTTGGCGGGCGGGTACTGGGCGATGACAAGCCCAAATACCTGAACTCCCCCGAAACACCGGTGTTCCATAAAGGGCAAGAATTGTATGGTCTTTACGAGGCGCGTCTGGCTTACCGCGAACTGCCGCGCTTGCTGGTGGTAGAGGGTTATATGGATGTGGTCAGCCTCGCCCAGTTTGGCATAGGTTACGGTGTTGCCACCCTCGGCACTGCCTGCGGACCGGATCATCTCGATCGCGCGTTTAAATACACCAACGAAGTCGTATTTTGTTTTGATGGCGACAAGGCTGGCCGCAGCGCGGCTCATCGCGCTCTGGAAGCCTCCATCGATACGATGATTGATGGGCGCACGGTAAAATTCCTGTTTCTGCCCGAAGGCGAAGACCCGGACACACTCGTGCGCCAAATCGGCCCGGAGAAATTCGAACGCATGATTGAACTGGCGGTGCCCTTTGAGGACTATTTATTCGACGCGGTTGCGGAAGGCATCAATATCCGCACTATGGAAGGCCGCGCCACATTCAGCAAACGTGCGGCACCACTACTGGATCGTCTCCCCAAAGGCGTTTTCCGCGAATTGATGTTTGAAAGCCTCGCCACCCGCACAGGGCTTAATCGCAACATCCTGCAAGAGCTGATTCAGGAACAGCAACAAAAAGGCGAGATGCAACCGCTATTTAGCGCACCACCTGCACCACAGAAACAGGAAGAAAGCATCCCGCACCTTGCAATGCCTAAAAGGATGGAGCCGGAGTGGGACCACCTACCGCCAGCACCATCAGAATACCCAGACGCAGAATATGGCGACTTCCCCCAGGAACTGCCACCAGCGGATTATCACGAATTCTACGAAGAGCCACGCCTGCGACGCGAGCCGGGTAACAAGCCGTATCAGCCTGATTTGCAAAGTCGCGCAAGCAGCAAGTACCTGATGCCCCCCGTCCGCAAAGCCTTGGCGCTACTGCTTACCCATCCAATCCTCGCCAGCCTGGAACCCAATCACGATGAATGGCTAGCGCAGGACGATGATCTGGATTGTCAAATGCTTGGGCGGCTCTTGAAAGTGCTTCATGAGCGCCCACATTACAACCTGTCACATCTGATTGGCTATTGGCGGGGCATTTATGGCGCTGAAAACACAGAGCGATTAGCCGCCGTTGCTGGCCATGATTTGTTGCAAGCCGCCAATGCCATATCGCAAACACGGCAAGACAAACCTGCCAAAGCCGACTATGACACCGAAGCCGCATTCACCCATGCGATGCAAAAGCTACGACTCCAGCAAACACAAAGAAAAGCAGATGAATCCTTGGCTAAGTTGAAAAACACCAACTTTAATCAACTCAGCAAAGAGGAAAGAGAGGCGCTTGTGCGCGCTGCTCTGGATAAAAAGTTGCAACACTGAGCACAAAAGCCGGTCAAAGGTCGGCAAATTGACCCAAAACAGTCCGAAGAACAGGGCCTCAATCATATGTCGCCTAGAATCCACGCACGCAAGTGGAGTATAATTTCGGGCTTTGCATTTCACTCATCAGGTTTTAAATAGGGTTTCGAATGTCTGAAGACGTCCAACAGCAACAGTCCCGTATTAAAGAACTGATCGCCCGCGGTAAAGAGCAGGGTTATTTGACCTATGCCGAGGTAAACGATCACCTGCCGGAGGACATCTCTGATCCGGATCAGGTCGAAGACATCATTCAGATGATCAACGACATGGGTATCCGTGTGTACGATACTGCACCCGACGCCGATACCCTGTTAATGACCGATGGTGACTCCGCCGCCGACGAGATAGCCGCCGCCGAAGCTGCTGCCGCACTGGTTGCCGTGGAGACCGAAACCGGTCGTACCACCGACCCGGTGCGTATGTACATGCGCGAAATGGGCACCGTAGAGCTGCTCACCCGCGAAGGCGAAATTGTTATCGCCAAGCGTATTGAAGAAGGCGTGCGTGAGTTAATGCACGCCATCGCTTACTGGCCCGGCGCCGTACAACAAGTGTTGGACGAATACGCATTGGTTGCCAAAGAAGAGCGCCGCCTGGCCGACGTAATCATCGGCTGGCTGGATCCGGTAGAAGATATCCCCGCTGCCCTCGCCGAGGTAGAAGAAATACCTGTTGCTGCTGCAGGAGCCAAACCCGCCGCAGACGACGAAGAGGAAGAGGCAGCAACCGAAGATGAAGAGGAAGCCGTTTCAGGTGTAGATCCAGAAGAGGCACGTGCCCGCTTTGAAGAGCTGCAAAAACAGCACGACAAAACCACCAAGGCACTCGCCAAATATGGCTATGGCAGTAAACAAGCTGAAAAAGAACTGTCCGCACTGGGTGACCTGTTCAAATTCTTCAAACTTCCTGCGCGCCAATTTGAGCCTATTTATAGCAAGGCACGTGTAGCACTGGATAGCGTGCGCAAACACGAGCGCCACATTATGGATCTGTGTACACGCAGAGCACAAATGCAGCGCAAAACCTTTATCAAAGAATTCCCCGGCAATGAAACCAACGAAGCTTGGCTACCCGACTTTCTAAAAGGCAAAGTCGAAGCGCCTGAGAAACTTGAGCGCGTACTGCCTGATGTGCAATCAGCACAACAGCAGTTGGCACAAATCGAAGCCGAGAGCGGCCTCAGTCTCGCCAGTATCAAAGACATTAACCGTCGCATGTCAATTGGTGAAGCGCGTGCTCGTCGCGCCAAAAAAGAAATGGTGGAAGCTAACCTGCGTCTAGTTATTTCTATCGCGAAAAAGTACACCAACCGCGGCCTGCAATTCCTCGATTTGATTCAGGAAGGCAATATTGGCCTGATGAAAGCAGTGGATAAATTTGAATACCGTCGCGGTTACAAATTCTCTACTTACGCTACCTGGTGGATTCGCCAGGCGATTACCCGTTCTATCGCGGATCAGGCGCGCACCATTCGTATTCCGGTGCACATGATTGAGACCATCAACAAACTCAACCGTGTATCGCGCCAAATGCTGCAGGAAATGGGCCGCGAACCAACGCCGGAAGAACTCGGCGAGCGCATGGAAATGCCCGAAGACAAAGTGCGCAAAGTACTGAAAATCGCCAAAGAGCCAATCTCCATGGAAACGCCAATCGGCGACGATGAAGATTCACATCTGGGCGATTTTATCGAAGACACCACCATTATTTCACCGGTGGAGTCAGCGACAATGGAAGGCTTGATGGAAGCCACCCGTGAAGTATTAGCGGGCCTCACCGCACGCGAAGCCAAAGTACTGCGTATGCGTTTTGGTATCGACATGCACACCGACCACACCTTGGAAGAAGTGGGCAAACAATTTGATGTAACGCGCGAGCGTATCCGTCAAATCGAAGCCAAAGCGCTACGCAAACTGCGCCACCCTTCACGTTCCGACCACCTGCGCAGCTTCCTGGACGATTAATTGTCTAAATGCTGCACAAAATAAAACCCGCCTCGGCGGGTTTTATTTTTTAGGCAATACAATAAGTTACGAACTATAGCCACACGCAAAACTTGTCTCTATAATGCGCTTCCCTGCCGTCTGGCAGTTATGCAATTCCTCTTTGGGGCCTATAGCTCAGTTGGTTAGAGCATCCGACTCATAATCGGCAGGTCGCTGGTTCAAGTCCAGCTGGGCCCACCATTTCTGGTGAGCATCTATATGTTGATGCTCTTGCCACGTTAAATCTGGTAATTAGTTAGATACCTTGCCAGAGGCTCGCTAGTTGGCAGCGCCTAAATCATATCGACTCTCCCACACACTCTACTCACCTCAATACCCAAGCTTAACCCGACTCCGTCTTCATTTAAAAACGCTTCCGAAGTGCTGTGCACAGGCTCCCGATTCGCGCACCTATGCACGACTCCTTGCTCTGAGCACACCACTAAATCGCAACCAGCTTTTCCCGAGGTCACGACTATACTGAGACCAAAGAAAGGAGATATAGCTAATGTCAGTGCCGGGTAGCCTTCCATTAATTCTGGGTGAAGTGATTTTTTTGCTGCTGGTGTGCTGCACTTTTTTAATCTTTATAACAATAAGACTAAAAAAAGAACGCGACACTCTTGAAGAGGAATATAAAGAGTTACGCAAAAGAACACGACATATCCTTAGCGAACTTAATTTTGCTGATAACAACACTATTCCAGAAAAATTGCATGGCGATACTGTAGGTATTTTCCTGCATAGCATCGCGCAATATTCTATTGAGCGATTCAAAAAAATAGTTCCTGGCGGCATACCTACCTTGTCGCCTGACACCCCATTTAGCGCCAAAATTGCAGCACTGCGCTACTTGGTGGCGATGGCCGAGGCGGAAAATCGCACCAAACAAAATAGCCCGGAAAACTGGTTGGTCCTGGAAAAAAAACTGGCAGACATAGTGCGCTGGGTGCGCAACATGCCAAAACAGCAAAACCTCAGTGGCGGCCGCATTAAACAACTGCAGGAAAAAATTGATAGTTTAAAAAAACAAGAGGTAGAAAACTCCCGCCTGAAACGCCAATTGACACTGGCGCGACAAAAAAGTGAATCGCTAACCGAGCAAAATAAAAACCAGCGCGATAGCATTCGCAAGCTACAAACCATGATCAATGCGTTTCAGCGTGCATTCCCTACTAGCAGTATCGCGGCCACATTGGATTCCGATGAGAAAGAAAGCTCTGCCTATCAGCGCCACGAACGGGCAACACACGCCTACGAAGGAAGTATTTTTCAAATAGCAAACATCAACGATATCAGCCAAAGAAAGCAGGGATTACTGAATCAACTAACAGACAATCTGAATAATTCGTTTACTCACCTGGAGAGAGGAGAAAAAGAAAAATTTGAGGAAAAAGTTAAAGCCCTCGAAATTGACATACTCAAATCTGATCACCACATCACTAATTTACAAAAAGAACTGAAAAGTGCGCGCGACAACATCCAACAGTTCAAACAAATGGAACAAGATGCAGCCCTTTACCCCACCACTCACAAAGAAATAACCGATCAATCCACTACTGATCAACCCGGTGCTGAACTATCCAGCACTGAACCATCCAGCACTGAAACAGTCAGTGAAAATGAGGTGCTCTCTTGGGCAGAAGATGGTGGGCCGCAGCGCTCCCTAGAGGAAATTGAAAAACTGCGCAGCAATAATCAAAATCAACGCAAGTTAATTCTAGAACTCAATTCAGAAATTAGTTTGCTGCGTGAGTCCATGCTGAACACAGAGGATGAAACCTTAAAAGCCGAGAAAGGGCAGGAAATTGTAAAACTGGAACGACTGGTCAAAGAGTGTGAGTACTGCATAGAAACACTTGAGAGTGAAGTGGAATTATTGCGCGACCAGATGACCGATGAGCATGAAAAACTGCAGCACCCGGATATTGAACGACTCAATCGCGATATTGAGCACATGTCGTCCCAACTGCATCAAACCATCGAGCAATATTCACAGGCCAGCATAGTGAATAAATTTGCCACCCAATTATTGGACTGCAACAACATCGAATCCATCGCGCAATTATTGGCCTCAACATTAAAATCCATGAATATTGCTTATGGTTTCTATTTGGATAGTGAACTGGACAAAATCGAACACTACTCGGATGGAAAAACCTCGCCGCAAGAACAAAAGTCTTTAAAGATCCAGGATAGCAATAGCGCGATTGGCTACACCAATGAAGGCATACTGTTTTTTCGCCCGCATGTCCGCGTGATTATCCGCAACCCACCGGATGAAGATGAAGCACAAGCCTTGATGGAGACAACACTGGATACGCTAGTGCAGTTACTCAACTCAACGATTGGTCATTTGGATTCGCAGATAAAATTATCCAGACACGATTCTGCAATGAGTTCTGCGCTACACAAAATCAGTTCTACCCTTGCGCAGATCAAGGTCAGGCATCACGCTCAATCCAACGATGCCAAAGGCATTATTATTGATTTTACGCGCGAAGTAGAAGCCTCGGTTAAACTCATGAATCCATCGCCTGCGGTCAAATCCGTATTTGATAATGCCATCAGCGAGTGTTATCAACGCATGGACTTAATGCTGAGCGAAAGCAAAACAATTGATAAATACACCCAGGATATTATTGCGTTGCTGGAGAAAAAATAATTGCGCCATTGAGAAAGTTCGAGATCTATGAGGACTTCAAACTCTGCAGCAGGCGATCTACGATTAGTTGATGCTCGCGTTCAAGCATTTTATGCTCGTGAATATCCACCGTGCCGCCGTACCATTTGGTGATAATACCCTGCTCGTTACGTACAGGCTGGGCGCGGGTTAAATGCCAGCGATATTCGCCATCCTTCCGACGAATTCTAAATTCAATAACATAATCCATACCGGTATCAACCGACTCACTCCAGTAAGCCTCGGCGCGATCATAATCATCCGGATGCAAAATACTTAACCAGCGACCGGGCTGTACTAACTCCTCTACGGCAAGCCCACTGTAATCACTGAGCGCTCGGTTGACATAATCCACCACCCCATTGGCTTGCGCACTCCACACAGCAATTGGCATAGCATCGGCGAGGTTAGAAAATTTTTCATGGCTGAGTTTAATTAAATTTTCCACTTGTTTGCGCTGGCTAATATCCTGAATAGCGCCTTGTATACGAATAACTTTATCTTGCTGATCGCGCAGTGCCGTTCCCATAATTCGTACCCATAACACCTCGTTGTCACTGGTTAGTAGCTGCACCTCATCATCAAATGCGATGCCTTGCTCAATGCAATCGCGCACCAATTTGCGCACATGTTCGCGATAATCCGGATGATAAAAATTAAGTGCTTCTTCAACGCTGGGATGATAGCCGGGCGGCAGGTGATGCATGTTCGCCACTTCATCTGTCCAGCTCACCTGCTCCTCCGGCACTGTGACTGTCCAGCCACCCAAGTGACCAACTTGGCTCGCGATTCGCAATAAATGGTGCTGCTCTGACAAGCGCTGCTGGGTAGCCATTAATTTTTCTGTCGCGCTATTCAAACGCTGCACATTAATTAGCAACCACAGCGATAACCCGGTGGTAAATACAATTAATAAAATCGATAACACGCGATTGGCAAATACAGTGTTTATTGTCGGGATATCTGGCGCGTCGGGCGACATTAGCATCCCGATCAAAGTGAATAAAATTGCACATAAAGCAACACCCAACACGAGTGCCCTGCTACCGCTAACCAGCGCCAATAAAATAAGCGGGCTGTACAACATGCCGTGGCCAAACCCCAAAGGCGTAAACCAATCGGTAATAAAAACAGCGACCAAACCCACAACACTTGCCCAGCCACACAAGGTGCGCGACACAAATGGGAATGGTGAAAATGGGTCTGTCATAGTGAACCTCGCACACGCGCTTAATCCATCATTGCCGCAGGATAAAACCAACCCGCTGGCACCAGGCTCGCAATTGTCTCGTCAATTATCAAGGCTGAGCTAAACTCCTACTTTATGCTAGCTATTTATTGCGCATCTAACGAAAAAAATTGCAAGGCAAGTAACCTATGGGCGAACTCAAGTACTCCCCTCCCGGATCGACTCACTCCCGCCTATGGGTGTGGGTATTGTCCTCCAGCGCCTTGTTTTTATGCATGCTACTTGCTGCATTTCACGTCTATCACAGGCAGCAAATTAAACTGTCACACAAGTTTTCAAACACTGCACCTATGCCCGGCGATAGCGATTTATCCTTTTATATGGCGCTGATTGTGGTATTTGCCTTGTTGGTTATCATTTTTGTCATGACATGGCTGTTTGAATTATCGCGTGTGCGCAATGGAAGGTCACTCGCAGAGCGCGAAACATATTTCAGGGAATTAGCTGAAACGATTAGTGAAGTGTTTTGGTTAACCGATGTAGAGAAAAACAAAATGCTCTACATTTCTCCCGGCTATGAACGTATTTGGGGGCGCCCATGCGATTCACTGTACGACAACCCGGCGACATGGCTGGACCCCATTCACCCTGAAGATAGAGCAGGATTATTACAGGCACTGTCCGATCAAGCGCGCGGAAATTATCACCGCGAATATCGCATTATTCGCCCTGATGGCAATATTCGCTGGATAGAAGACCGGGCTTTTCCCATTCGTGATGAACAAGGCAAGGTCTATCGCATCGCCGGCCTCGCCACAGATATTACCCACCGCAAACACATTGAGCAGCGCTTGCGCCAACAAGAAAGCCAACTGCGCCAGGCTGCACGCATTGCCCGCCTTGGCAGCTGGTCTTTGGATGTTCGCACCAATAAAGTTAGTTTGGATGATGAGGTGTGTAAAATTTTGGAGCTGCCACCCCACTCCACCATGCCGCTCCTGAAAGGTCTGGACATGTACCCGCCGCGCTGGCGTAAAGTGATTGTAGAGGCAATCAATCGCTGCCTTGATGCTGGTATTGCTTACGATGAAGAATTGCAAATTATCACTGCTGGTGGGCGCTATTTATGGATACGCACTCAGGGCGAAGCCATGCGCGATCAGCAGGGAAAAATAATTCGTCTTGAAGGATCCTTTCAAGATATCACCGAACAAAAACATGCCGCCACCTTGCTCGCCCAAGGCGGTCAGCGCTTACAACAACTTGCCAATGCACTGCCTATTATTATTTGGTCGGCAACATCCGACGGTACGATTGATTATGTTAACAATCGCTTCAGCGAATACACCGGAGTTGATCAGGCGCGTATAACCAATCAGAGTGACTGGCTGCAAGTCGTTCATCATGACGATCAATTACTCGCGGGTAATGCATGGCAAAACGCCACCCGGCATAATGATCTCTATCTCACGGAGTTCAGATTGCGCCAGGCAGATGGAGTATATCGCTGGCACCTTGCCCGAGCAGTTCCTGTGTTTAATGCACAGCATGAAGTGGTGCGCTGGTACGGCAGCGCCATTGACATTCACGACACCAAAACCAATGAAGAAAGAGCACAGGCACTTGCTGACCGTTTGACGGTTACATTGGAAAGTATTACCGACGCATTTGTCACTATGGATACCGACTGGAATTTTACTTATATCAATCAGGAAGCTGAGCAGCTTTTGCACCGCACGCGCTCAGAGCTGTTGGGCAAAACTATGTGGCGAGAATTTCCACAAACACTAAATAGTGATTTTGAATTTCACTATAAAAAAGCCGTAGCCACGGGCGAGAAAACTACCTTTGAAGCATTCTATGCGCCGCTCGGGCGATGGTTCATTGTAAATGCCTACCCCTCCTCCGAAGGGCTTGCTGTCTATTTTCAGGATATAACCTCGCGGCGCGAAAACGAACAGCAATTGCGCCTGATGGAAGCCTGTATCGCGCACATGAACGACATGGTCATTATTACTAATGCCGCGCAAAATGAAGATGCAGGGCCGGAAATTTTATTTGTAAACCCGGCATTCGAAAAATTAATGGGCTATAGCCTAAATGAAGTGATGCACAAAAACCCACGCTTTCTGCGCGGCAATAACGCCCAGCAAAGTGAATTGGATAAAGTCCGCCATGCGTTAAAAAATTATCACGCGGTGCGCGCCGAATTAACAAACAGCACCAAGTCCGGTGTGCAAGTAGAAGTTGAAATGGACTTGGTACCCATTGCCGACAGCCAGGGCACCTTTACCCATTGGATTGCGGTTGAGCGCAATATTACCGAGCGCAAACGTATTGCTGAACTGGAACAAGCCCACCAATTGGCGGAACTGGCTAGCAAAGCAAAATCCAATTTTCTGGCCACCATGAGCCATGAGATACGCACACCCATTAATGGTGTTATCGGCATGGTCGATGTTTTACAACAAACCCAGCTGCGCGCATACCAAACCGAAATGGTGGATATTATTCGCGACTCCGCTATGTCGCTGCTCAATATCATTGAAGACATTCTGGATTTTTCCAAAATAGAAGCTGGCCGTCTTGAATTGGAATCCCTGCCCTTTTCACCCGGCACCACACTCAAAAAAATAGTGCAGCTCATGGAGCCAGCCGCCGCTTATTCCAACGTAAAACTCAGTATTAATACCGACAATAATTTACCCGAACTACTGCGCGGTGATGAACAGCGGCTCAGGCAAATTCTGCTCAACTTAATTAGCAATGCGATTAAATTTTCCAGCAAACGAAAACCACAAGGTATGGTTAACATCAGTATCCAACTCATTGAAAAAACACTAACCGACGCAGAATTTGAAATAGCAGTAAAAGATAATGGGATTGGATTAAACAAAGAAAGCCAGGCGCGATTATTTAAACCTTTTGTGCAGGCAGATGCCTCTACGAATCGCCATTTTGGCGGCACGGGCCTTGGCCTGAGCATTACTCACGGCTTGATCCAACTAATGCACGGCAGTGTACGCCTGCTAAGCGAGCCAGATCAAGGCGCTGAATTTATTGTACGTTTGCGCTTGCCCATAGAAAATAATGCGCAGGCGGCGCTATCGCTTAAAACACCCGAGGCAATACCAGAACAAGGAGTTACCCCGCGCGATAAAACAAATCCGATACTGGTAGTGGAGGACAACTCTACCAATCAAAAAGTTATTGTCTATCAACTGGAATTACTTGGCTACCACACAGACATAGCGTCCAATGGCGCAGAAGCATTAGAAAAATGGCGCACCAAAGCTTACGCATTAATTTTGACGGATCTGCATATGCCTGAACTGGATGGCTATGAATTAGTAACCAAAATTCGCGCTGAAGAAGCCCTACAAAATAACCGCATTCCAATTATTGCACTAACCGCGAATGCCCTGCGCGGCGAAGCGGAACGTTGCCTGGCACAGGGCATGGATGACTACCTGACCAAACCCATTACCCTCAATGCGCTTTCCAGGAGCTTGGCAAAATGCCTGCATAGCGACACGCAAGTTTTAGATGTGGGCACTAATACAGAAAGCCAACAACCGGCGGATGGGATTATAAACCTGCAAATTCTGGCAAACTTAATTGGTAATGACCCAACAATACTCAACGAATTCCTGCGAGACTTTTTAACCAGCGCAACGCAACTCGCGCAGAAGATCAATGCCGCTTACGCACAACAAAACTGGCTACAGCTCAGCACCCATGCCCACACCTTAAAATCATCCGCGCGCACCGTAGGTGCATTAACCCTGGGCGATATTTGCAACACGATTGAACATCACGCAAAACAACAAACAGGAGATTCACTCGCACAAGCATTTGAATTATTTACCCCTGAGTTTGAGGCGGTGGTTGCGTTTTTAACGCAACACCTGGCTGCGAATAACAACGCTCAAGCTGCTGATTAATTTTTTGTGGATACCTGCGTTCGCAGGTATGACGGAGAGAGTATTTACCGCGGGCGTGACGGAATGAGTATTTACTGCGGACATAACAAGCAGGACATTTTTTGCTGCTATGAAGAACAAGCGCGACTTAAACGCGCTGAGCATCTGCCTCTTTTAATGAGGCAGGACAGACGACACTTTAGCGACCAGCGTTTTGCGATCAAAGGGTTTTGCGATAAAACCCGAGGCGCCGGTTTTCATACTCTGCACAACTATGTCTTTCTGATTGGAACCAGACAACATAATTACCGGGGTATTTTTAAAAACTGCAGTAGAGCGTAAACGCTTGAGAATTTCCAAACCACTCATCCCGGGCAATTCGATATCAATTAAAATTAATGCGGGACGCAAGGTTCTTAATAGCGACAAAGCTTCCGCACTGGTTGCGGCAGTCACGACTGAAAACCCCTCCTCCATTAGTATTTTGCTTTGAATACGCCGCTGAAAATCATGGTCTTCAATAACTAATACCGTGCCCTGTTTGCTGGCTTTTACCGTCAGGGTTGCCGCATTGGCCTCGGGCAATAACTCGCGCCGCACCCGCTCTCCCCACAGTGTTAACCACTTGGGCAGCGCATCACCCGCCATGGGTTTGGAAATAAAATAACCCTGGGCATAATCACATTGCGCCGAGCGCACAAATTCCCAATCTTTTTCTGATTCAATGCCTTCAGCAACGACTTTCATCGACAGCCGTTTGGCGAGGTTCAAACTGGTTTCAAACATCACCCGAATCCGCTGGTCAGCCCAGGCACCGGTGACAAAACTTTTATCAATTTTAAATTCATCAAACGGAATATCGCGCAGCTGCGCCAGTGATGAATGGCCGGTGCCAAAATCATCAATCGATAACACAAACCGTTTCAAACGCAAACGCGCGAGGGTGTCCAGCGTAATCATCGGGTCTTTCATCGCGCGGCTTTCAGTGATCTCCAGAGTGATATCTTTGGTGAGTAAACCGGCATCGGCCATAATTTTTGAAAAATTATCGGCAAACTCCAGCGACGCCAAATTTTCCATAGACACATTGATCGCCATAGGAATATGCAGTGACAGCGCTTGCCATTTTTTATGCTGCGCCAACGCCTCGGTCAACACTACGCTGGCCAACTGATCGATAAGGTTATTGTCCTCGGCGACGGGAATAAATTGATCCGGCCCCACCAAACCATCGGTGGGGTGATTCCAGCGCACCAGCACTTCCACGCAGCTCACCTTGCCGGTTTTTAGCGACACTATAGGCTGATAGGTATTAAACAACTGGCCACCATTAATTGCAGCCGCCAGGGATTCCGCCGAGTAGTTTTTTAAGCTTGAGGGTATAAATGTAGTTTGCGCACCTAATTGTTTTAACAGCGGTATTATGGCCTCCTGGGTTACGGGTTTTTGCAGATGCCCAAGAATACCAATGTGTCGGGCGGCAATTAATTTTTCTGCACTGATTAGCATTCGTTCATCCTCACCGCTAATCAGAATAATACTGCCTTTAAACGATTCAGAATCCAACTGGCGAACAAATTGAATACCATCCATCTCCGGCATATTTAAATCGAGCAATATCAAATCGATTGGCACTGGTGCTTGTCTCAGCGCATCAAGCCCGCCTTGGGCAGTATCACAACAGGTGACATTGGCAATACCGTTGACATGCAGGATGCGCTGCATAATTTTCAGCATGAATGCATCATCATCAATCACCAGGGTGTTGATATTGGCGAGATCTACCACACTAGCTTCTTGGTTCATTTTGTTTTGGATGCACTGCACCCACTCCATTCGTCCACAAATATTCTATTGATTAACATCAGCACTTGCTCAAATTCCTGCTCAAAGGCAGCATAGGCAGTGGCCAACTCGATGAACTGTTGTTGATTACATTTGTGCTCAATACATTCGCAAATTTTGCCCAGCTGCAATGCACCCACCGCGCGCGACGAGGATTTAAATTTATGTGCACTACTGGCCAGTGCACTGATATCGGAGATGCGAAAACTGGTAGCCATTTCTCCTCGCAGCTGTATGGCCGTTTTTAAATAATCCGCTAAAAACTCCATCACCACCTGCTCATCTGCACCAATTAATTCACGCAATACATTAATATCCAAATGTATATCCTTAACAGCCGGAGAAGCGGAGCTGAGCTGCGCATCTGCAGCGGTGGAAATAGCAACATTTGGTTCAGCAGAAAAATAGCGGTCGAGCATATTTTTTAAATCGTGCAGCAGCGCCGGTTTCACCAAATATTCATTGGCACCAAGCTGTTTGCATTTATCCACCTCTTCCCGCAGGGCATTGGCACTCAAGGCGATAATGGGAATTTTATTGAAGGCGCGATTTGCTGCGCGCACCTTGGCAATCAAGCGGTAACCGTCCATGACCGGCATATGTATATCGGTTATCAAGAGTGCATAGCGCTCAGCAGTAAGCCGATCAAAAGCCTCTTCGCCATTGCTCACCACATCCACCGCGTAGCCGAGCAAGGCCAATTGCCGGGTAATCACTTTTTGATTGGTTTCATTGTCTTCCGCCAAGAGTAATAAACGGTTCTGCGCAAGTGCATCGCTGCGGGCGGGTGGCATAAAATCCTGTTCGTGATAACCGCGTGTCAGGGGCTTAGCAATTGTGATATGGCCCAAGGCGATATTGATTGCCTCAAAAAAACGGCTGCGCCCAAGACAATTGCCATCGATAAAACAATTGCCCTGTTCATCGCTGCGCAGTTCGCGTCGCTGTCCGCGCCCAATCACCAAACAATGCACACGCGGATTGGCAGGGTGCTTATTAATTGCCGCCAGCGCCGGTGAAGACTCAGGAATTTCACCGCACTCATCAATTAATACCAGCCACTCATACTGCGCGTAGTGATGGCGCAACTCGTGCCATTCAATCAGTTCCACCGCGGCCACCGGTATAACCACCGCACCGGATGCGGATAAATATTGCCCCCATATAGCAGACAAGCCGGATAGGTCACCCACCACAATGCACAGCAAAAAACTAAAATTCGGATTGTTCGCGGGTGTTACACCGGTTGCTGCATTCATTAAAAAAGGAATGCGCACCCTGAATACAGAACCTATGTTCAAGCGGCTTTCCACCACAATTTCGCCCTGCATTAACTCAACCAGGTGGCGCGTAATTGTCAGCCCTAAACCGGTGCCACCGTAATGGCGGGTAGTGGATGCATCGGCCTGCATAAAGGGGCTAAATAATCGCCCCAGTGTTTGCTCCGACATACCAATACCGTTATCGCTAATTGCGAATTCAATAACCATCTCGCCCGCATTTTTTGCGTGCACACTTACACTTAACCTCACTTTGCCAAAAGGTTCCGCGCCGGAAGAAAACTTGATTGCGTTATTCACCAAATTAATCAGTATTTGGCGCAACCGCAATTCGTCGCCCACCAGCGTTTCTGGCAGGTTGGAATCAATAAAAAACGATAGCTCGACATTTTTATCCAGCGCCATGCGATCCAGTAGCGAGCACACTTTTTCAATACTGTGCTCCAATGAAAAGGGCACCGCTTCCAGCTCTAAACGGCCAGATTCTATTTTGGAAAAATCCAGAATGTCATCAATAATGCTCAATAGTGAATTCGCAGAATCGCGAATAATATCCACCATTTCAATTTGATAACCTTTCAAACTGGTTTGATGTAAAACATCCACCATGCCGATTACGCCGCTGATGGGCGTGCGAATTTCATGGCTCATGGTCGCTAAAAAACTGGACTTGGCTTGATTGGCTAATTCCGCTACTTGTTGTGCGTGTTTAATAGCATCTAATTGTTTTAACTCTTGCTCTGCTTGTTTTGCCTGGGTAATGTCATCCACCACCCCGACAAAAGCCAGCGGTTGTTCCTGCGCATCGCGCAACATGGACACCTGCGCTCTAATCCAAATAACACCGCGTGATTTGGTGAGGCTGCGACACTCCAAGGTAAAGCGCGACACTTCATTTTTATAGAGCGATTTCAGCCTGGCCTGCATAGCAGGATAATCCTCAGGCAATACAATATCCGCCAAGGTAGTGCGCGACATTTCCGCTGGGGCATAACCAAACAGATTGCAATAGTAAGGATTGGAAAGTAAATATTTTCCATCCAGCGTTGATACCGCAATACCGGTGGCGGCTGCAGAAATAATATCTTTTACCCGATTATGCGCCGCCTGTTCAGAGGCCAAACGCTCGCGCCGCGCATTTAAATTGTGCATTGCCTGATGTGCCAACAGACATAGCGCCTTAACGGTTTCTTCAGCGAGTGTACGCGGCACCTGATCGATAACCGCAAGAGTGCCAATTGCAAAACCTTCGGGTGAAATCAGCGGAATGCCCAGATAAAATCGTATGCGCGGATCATTTATCACCAGCGGGTTGCTGGCAAAGCGCGAATCTTTCGCTGCATCTTCCACCACAAAAGGCGTGACGTATTGAATTGCGTGGTTACAAAATGCAATTTCGCGCGGTGTTTCACGCACATCCAAACCATAAATCGATTTAAACCATTGCCGGGTTTCATCCACCAGCGTGAGCACGGCAATTGGCGTTTTACAGATGTGTGCAGCCAACCAGGTCAGCTGATCAAAATCAGCTTCGGGAACTGTATCGAGAATGTCATAAGAATGCAGGCTTCGGAGGCGATGAAATTCATCCATTAGTGGCAACTCTTAATAAAGCCAAGTGAACTGATACTAGCACAGGCCCGTGAGATAGCTTTGCTTAGGCCGAAATATCAAGAGCTATGCAATTTATATAACCGCGAATTTAAAAAATACGAATCGAATGCAGGAAATTATTAATTGATGCGCCAAATAGTGCGCTCAGTTGCCCAGCTTCATTCCTCACCTATACTGAGAAAAATAAAAGTTGCAGCTAGCTGCCGGGAAAAGTTGATGGATAATATTGCCGATAGAGTCAGTGAAAATATCATCACCGCCATTAAATGTGATCAACTGGTGTTACCTACACTGCCGGAAGTGGCGCTGCGCGTGCGCGAAGTGGCCGATGACCCCACGGCGGATATTGAGAGTTTGGCGAATGTGATTAGCTGCGATCCGGCGCTGAGTGCGCGCTTGATTCGGGTTGCCAACAGCCCCTTACTGCGCGCCGGGCGACCAGTCGATAATTTAAATAATGCACTGATGCGCTTGGGCATTGAATACGCGTGCAATATTGCCACCAGCCTCGCGATGGAACAGATGTTCCAATCCACCTCGGACATTATTGATATGCGCATGCGCGATGTGTGGTTTAGCTCCAGCGAAGTGGCGGCTGTCAGTCACGTACTGTGCAAACACTACACCAAGCTGCGTCCGGATCAAGCGACACTGGCCGGCATTATCCATAAAATTGGTGTGCTGCCCATTCTCAGTTATGCAGAAGAAAATCCAACGCTGTTAAATGACAGCATCACGCTGGATAAGGTGATAGAAAAAATTCACGGGCCGATTGGTAGCCTGATTTTAAAAACCTGGGGCTTTAATAAAAACCTGGCGAGCATTCCAGAAGATCACTTGAAATTTTATGCGCAGAAATCGCAACCCGACTACGCCGATTTAGTGACGGTAGCCGTATTGCAGTGCGATTTTTTTAGAGACAACAGAATTTCTGCGTTGGATTTTTCCAGCATTCCCGCGTTTGATCGTTTGGGGTTGGACCCGAATATTGATATTGGCGAATCCAAAGTCCTCGCCGCTGAATTGGAAGCGGCGGTGGATCTGTTGCGCACTTAATTCAGAAAAGAGTTGAAGCAACGCGCACCACAATCAGTGCGCGCTTTTTCCATCCACCAAACGGGTTAATTGCAGCGGATTATTGTCTTGCAGTTCCGGGGGCAACAACGCCGCTGGCAAATCCTGATAACACACCGGGCGTAAAAAACGCTCCAGTGCCGCAGAACCTACGGAGGTGGCGCGCACATCCGTAGTGGCAGGCCAGGGGCCGCCGTGTACCATCGCATGACAGACTTCCACACCCGTCGGCCAACCATTGGCGAGAATACGCCCGGCTTTGCGCTCAAGCAGCGGCAAGAGTTTACGCGCGAAAGGTAAATCGGCGTCTGCCAACTGCAGGGTCGCGGTTAACTGCCCATCCAAATGACTCAATACACTAATCAGTTCTTGTTCATCGCGACAGCGCACCAACAGCGAGGCCGCGCCAAACATTTCTTCATGCAAATTGGCGTTGGTTAAAAAAATCTCCGCACGGGTTGCATAAAGCGCCGCACGGCAAGTATTGGGGGCAGAAGAGCTTTGGCCCCGTGCCAAGGTTTGCACTTGTTTGCTGCCGGCGATGCAGGCAGTGCTGTGCTCGTAGGCATTGTGAATGCCGGGGCTGAGCATAGTCTGGGCAACAGAGTCTTGCAGTGCCGCACTCGCTGCGGCAATAAAACTGTCCAATGCAGGGCTATCCAGCGCCAACAATAAACCAGGGTTAGTGCAAAATTGCCCCGCGCCCATGGTGAGTGATGCGACAAACTGGCGCCCCAATTCATCGCCCCTTTCACTCAGAGCGCCCGGCAATAACACCACGGGATTGAGTGCACTTAATTCACCGTAAAACGGAATGGGCTGCGGCCGCGACTGGGCGATACGCATCAGCGCAATACCACCCGCGCGCGACCCGGTAAAACCGACGGCCTGAACCAGTGGATGTGCCACCAGCGCAGCGCCCACTTCGGCACCGGCACCAAAAATGAGCGAGAACACACCCTCGGGCAAATCGCATTCAGCGACAGCTTTTTGAATCGCATGCCCTACTAATTCTGAAGTACCCGGGTGCGCCGAATGGCCTTTTACAATCACCGGGCAACCCGCTGCCAAAGCGGAAGCGGTATCGCCACCGGCCACTGAAAACGCCAATGGAAAATTACTTGCACCAAATACCGCAACAGGCCCGAGCGGAATACGACGCTGGCGCAAATCGGCACGCGGTAGCGGTTTACGCTCCGGCTGGCGCGGGTCGATACGCGGCTGATTTTGTTCACCCGCTTGAATGGTCGCGGCAAACAAACGCAATTGATTACAAGTGCGCCCGCGCTCCCCTTCCAAACGCGCTTTGGGCAAACCCGTCTCGGCCATGGCGCGCTCAATTAACTGATCACCAATCGCTTCGATATTGCGCGCAATAGTTTCCAGAAAATTCGCGCGTACCGTTGGCAGGGTAGCGCGATAGCTATCAAACGCCTGCTCGGCCAACTGACAGGCACGCGCCACATCATCCGCACTACCTAAATGATAAGCCGGCTGGAGCTGCTCACCGGTTGTGGGGTTAATGGCGTACAAGGTGCCTTTGCTACCCGCCACTTGTTGCGCGCCGATTAACAAATTTCCTGTTAACAATTGTCCGCTTGATTTCATAACAGTAACCTTTATTGAATACGCGCAATCAGCGTTTTTAATTCCGCCATTTCTGCGTCGGTTAAATCCGTGAGCGGTGTGCGCACCGGGCCAGCGTCGCGCCCGACTAATTTCATGCCCGCTTTCACAATCGATACCGCGTAACCCTGTTTGCGATTGCGAATATTAATGTAGGGCAATACAAATTCATTCAGCGCCGCATAGACTTTGGTGTAATCGCGCGCGCGCACTGATTTATAAAAATCCAACGCAAATTCAGGCGCAAAATTAAAAATCGCCGAGGAATAAGTAGTCACACCCATTTCCAGGTAAGGCAACGCAAAGGTTTCGGCGGTGGGCAAACCGCCGATGTAGGTGAGGCGATCACCGAGACGTGCGTAAATGCGAGTCATTAATTCAATATCGCCGATGCCGTCTTTATAGCCGACTAAATTGGGGCAGCGCTCAGCCAAACGCTCCAGCTCTACTTCATCCAAACGCTGGTTAGCGCGGTTGTAAACAATCACACCCAGCTTGGTGGATTTACAAATTGCCTCTACATGCGCCGCTACACCGTCTTTGGCCGCTTCGGTCAAATAGGGTGGCAGCAATAAAATACCATCGGCACCGGCGGCTTCCGCTGCTTGGCAATATTCAATCGAGACGGCGGTGCCGCCACCAGCGGGCGCAATTACCGGAATATGTTTGGTTTCTTCCACCGCGGCGCGCACCACACGATCCACTTCTTTTTGCGTCAGCGAAAAAAATTCACCGGTACCACCGGCGGCAAACATTGCAGCCGCATCGTGTTTAAACAGCCAATTCAAATTGGCGCGATAGGCGTCTTCATCAAAAGACAAATCGCTCGCTTTAAAATGGGTGACGGGAAAAGAAAGCAAACCGCTGCCAACTATTTGGGCAAATTCTTTAGGTGAATAACGAGTCACGATGTATCGCTCCGGTAGTGGATAGTAGAAGCAAATTTTCACACCGCAACCCATACCGGTAAAGATTAATTGCTGACTGGGTTAATACGGTTTTTGTATTGATACAAGGTAGGAAAAATAAAATATCAAGTCACAGGCGCAGGGTTAAATAACACCAGCGAATTGTGTAATTTCCACTGCTCAGCCCAGGTTTTTTTGCCGCTGGCCACATCGAGCATTAACTGAAAAACTTCCCAACCCATTTCTTCAATGGTTTTTTCACCGTCGGCAATACGACCGGCGTTTACATCCATCAAATCGTGCCAGCGCCGCGCCAGATCAGTGCGGGTTGCGACTTTAATCACCGGGCATTCTGCCAAACCATAGGGTGTACCACGCCCGGTAGTAAAAATATGCAAATTCATGCCGGCCGCCAATTGCAATGTGCCACAAATAAAATCACTCGCCGGTGTGGAGTTGTACACCAAACCATGGGGAATTTTTTTATCGCGCAAACGCTCACCGGGCGAGAGCACACCGACAATGGGCGACGAACCGGATTTAACAATCGAGCCCATGGCTTTTTCCACAATATTGGAGAGGCCGCCTTTTTTATTGCCGGGAGTAGTATTCGCACTGCGATCCACCATGCCTGCGGCGAGATAATCGTCGTACCACTGCATTTCATTAATAATGCCTTGCGCAACTTCCGCAGTGGCAGCGCGCGAGGTTAATTGATCGATGCCATCGCGCACTTCGGTATTTTCCGAAAACATTACCGTCGCACCAGCGCGCACTAATAAATCCGCGGCAAAACCTAATGCCGGGTTAGCGGTAATGCCAGAGAAAGCATCGCTGCCACCACACTGCATGCCCACTACCAATTCCGACGCCGGACAAGTTTCGCGCTGGCGTTTGTTCAAGCGCATTAAATGCGTTTCGGCCTGACGCATAATCGATTCGATCATGCTCATAAAACCCACGTGCTGTTCGTCTTGCAGGCAGACCACTTGCGGGCCATCAACCAGCGTGGCGGGGATGGTTTCCGGTGGCATTAAGCGTGCGGGCTGCATTTTTTCGCAGCCGAGGCTGACAATCATTACCTCTCCACCAAAGTTGGGGTTGAGTGCAATATTGCGCAGGGTGCGAATAGGAATCGGCGCATTGGGTGCGTCAATCGCCACGCCGCAACCGTAGCTGTGTGCCAACCCCACCACACCATCCACGTTGGGATATTTTGGCAATAATTCTTCACGAATGCGTTTCACCGCAAACTCAACTACGCCAGCAACACACTGCACAGTTTGGCTAATCGCTAAAATATTACGCGTGCCTACGCTGCCATCGGCATTGCGATAACCTTCAAAAGTAAAACCACTGAGCGGTTCCCCCACTTCACCTGCGCGAGTAGCGATGGGTAAATTTTCCAGCCCCAACGCAGCGGGCATTTCCAACAAATTTTCATTGACCCAAGCGCCCGCATTAATCGTTTCTTTAGCGCGACCAATCACTACGTTGTAGCGAATAACCGCATCACCTTTGGCGATGTCGCACAGCGCTACTTTGTGCCCCTGCGGAATATTTTCGCTAAGCGATAACCCTGTTGCCACTTCAGTTCCCGCAGGCAAACCACCGGCAGTCACCACTACCGCAACGTTATCGGCCGGATGTATTTTGATAAGCAGTTGGGACATGACAAAACCTCGTAAAAAATCGGCACCGAAAATTAATTAACCGGCTCACTAGCAATAGATTTACTCAGGGTGATGCGTTTTATTTCGCCCACCACAAACAGGTAACTAATAATAACTATCGCCGCATGGGCGCCCACATAAGCCAGCGCACCAGCAAAGGAGCCGGTGCTATGCACTATGTAACCAATCACAATCGGCGTAACAATGCCCGCCGAATTGCCAAAAGTATTAAACAAACCACCGGAGAGCCCGCCCGCTTCCTTGGGCGAGGTATCTGCCACCACTGCCCAGCCCAAAGCGCCAACGCCTTTGCCAAAAAAGGCGAGCGACATAATCGCAATAATTAGTACATCGGTATCCACATAATTACAGGCAATCATGGAGGTGGACATCAACATGCCGAGCACAATGGGCAGCTTGCGCGCCACCGTTAATGAGTAACCTTTTTTCAGGAGACGATCCGAAAACCAACCGCCGGATATGCCACCCAGAAAACCGGCAATCGCCGGTAGTGAGGCTAAAAAACCGGCCTGCAAAATATTCATGCCGCGCTCCTGCACCAAATACAGCGGGAACCAGGTTAAAAAGAAATAGGTGAGCGCGTTAATGCAATATTGACCAATGTACACACCGAGCAGCATGCGCGAACTTAATAATTCTTTGATGCAGGCAAAGGTATTAACGCTCGCTGTTTGCTGATTGCTGCGGCCACTGTCCAAGTCAACCAACGCGCCGCCCTGTGATATGTAATCCAACTCACTCGCACTCAGTGCCGGATGCTCTTTAGGGCTATAAATCACCTTGCGCCACACAAGCGCCAGCACAATACCCAGCACACCCATAAAAAAGAAAATACTCTGCCAGCCGAAGGAGTAGACCATCCACCCCATTAAGGGAGCAAAAGCGACAGTGGCAAAATATTGTGCAGAATTAAAAATAGATGCGGCTAAACCGCGCTCGTGAGTGGGAAACCACGCGGAGGTAATACGGCTATTACCCGGGAAGGCAGGTGCCTCAGCGGCGCCCACCAATAAGCGCAAGACAATTAACAGCAACAGCGCCGCACCACCGCTAACAAAACCGACAAACCCCTGCAGCAACGTAAACAGCGACCAGAGAAAAATACTGAAAAAATAGGTGGTTTTGGAACCGAATTTATCCAGCAGCCAACCCCCAGGTAATTGCGCCAATACATAGGACCAGGCGAAGGCAGAAAATACATAACCCATTTGCAGCGAGGTGAGACCAAGGTCTTTGGCAACATCCGGCCCGGCAATCGCAATGGTTGCGCGATCGGCATAATTGATGGTGGTAACAATAAACAGCATCGCCAGAATGCCCCAGCGGGTACGCGATGCCGCCGCAATCTTGCTGGTGGAACTAAGCACTGGTGCGCTGCCCATGACTTCTACCTCTCAACGTCTTGGTTTTTTATTGTTAATGTCTTTTTGGTCAAGCGACAAATTCGCACAGTCAATTCTGCGAGCTTATTATTTCCAAATCAAACCAATAGATAAATAAATTGATCCACTTTGAGTATTGATAAATGCCATTAACGAGTTGCTATATCAAATCACCGTGCCGTCACAGGTAGATTCACTACCTCAATCCATGCCGGATTTTTCCCGGTTTGATGAGTTGATGCGAGCTGCAATTCACCGCTATGGGGGTTAATCGCATACACACTTATGCGCCGCGACAACTGCCCCACCACCAACAGAAAACGGCCGTCGGGGGTAATCCTGAATGCCCGCGGTTGCTGCTCAGTCGCCCAACGACTAATTGGACTGAGACGACCCGTGTTGCGATTAACCTTGAATCCGGAAATAGTGCTGCCAGTGCGCTCAGAGGCATACAAAAAATTTCCATTGGGTGTGAGATGAATATCCGCCGCCCAGGGTTTTACCCCTTCTGCCAGCACATGGCTTTCCAACAATGTGGCAGTACCCTTGTTAGCATTGCGCTGGTACACCTGAACTGTACCGTTCAATTCATTCACCAGATACAAAAAAAGCCCCTGCGCGGAAAACACAAAATGACGCGGCCCCGCGCCTGAAGCGGTATGTAATGCGGGTGTATTCATTGGTACCAATGGAGCGGATTTAAGTGTGTGATTCACACGAAAATAATCCATACGATCCTCACCCAAGAGCGACACATAAACAAATTGGTGCTGTGGGTCGATAGTGATTTGATGTGGATGATTCCCCGTGGGCAAAACCTGCACTGGGGATGAAGGAATTCCCTGCGCATTCAGCGGATAACTACTAATCGTATTACCGGCATAAGAGACTGCAAATAAATAGCGCCCTGCTGGATCGACAGAAATATTCGCCATGCTATCCTCGACGGGCAGCTTGGCGCGCAACGATAGTTCTCCACTGACACCATCAATTCCCAATACGATTAATTGATAAGGTGTAGAGCGAATGGCGGCATAAAGTAGCTGCCGGTCGGGCGACAGCGCCAAGGGCATCACGGCGCCATCAACCGCAAGCGTCTGCTGCAGGTTTAATTGACCGCTAGTTTCATTCAGCGCAAATACGGAAATAGTGTGTGAATCAGTGTTAGCAACATAGACAACTGAGGCGGCATAACAAAAAAATCCTGCCGTACTCAACCAGAGTAACAGCAGGCTTTTGATTAACCCGTGTAAATGCAAAGCGCTATTCACCGCTAAATACCGCGCAAAACAAAAACACTCTTTACATAAAACACACTACTCAAAATGTGCCGACATTTTTTGGCCATTAACTTCCACATCAGAGAAAGTCACGTTTTTTAAACCGGTAAACTCCATAAACTCACCCGAGGATTTCACCTTGATGTTTTTAAACAATACATCTTGCAGCGGCTGCACTTCCGGAGCGTGGCTAATAAAAAAGGTATCCACCTTATCGACAGTGATATTTTCAAACACTATGTCTTGATAGCGCGAGGGAAAGTTTCCGCCCAAATAACCAGCCACGTAACTCAGATCGAACCAGAACAAATATTTGGCACTGCCAATCTTCATATTGCGGATGCGCACATGCTCTACACTGCCGCCGCGATCCAGATTGGCTTTTAAACGAAACGCGGAGGTGCCTTTTAGGTAATCATTATCGGTGAAATACACATTTTTAATGCCGCCCGACATTTCGCTGCCTAAACCAACACCGTCTTCACCGTCAAAAAGGTTATTTCTAACCACAATATTTTCACTGGGGCGGCCAATGGTACGTCCGTCCAAATCGCGACCGGATTTAATCGCGATTGAATCATCGCCGGTACGGAAGTGGTTATTCTCGACCAGAATCCAGCGACCGGAATCTATATCCAAACCATCGTTGTTGGCGAACATACTATCTACTTTTACACCGCGCACTTGCGCGTGATCGGTATACACCAAATGATTAACCCAGAACGGTGAGTTAAGCGCCGTGTAATCCTGCAACAGCACACGCTCGGCATTGAGAATTTGAATCAGCGATGGACGCAAAAAATGCCCCTCGCCAAATTGCCTTTTTTCCAACGGCACACCATCAAAACCCATTTGACGCAACTTGGCTATATCCGCCGCCTGGTGTTTTGCCCAGCCGAGAAATTCACTTTGTGCATTACCATCAATAGTGCCTTTACCGGTGATAGCCACATCTGTCACTTTATTAGCGTAAATCAGCGGCGAATAACCGTAAATTTCAGTGCCCTCCCAGCGTGTAAATACCGCTGGTAAATAATGTTTGGTTTGGGCACTGAACAAGAGTGTTGCGCCCTCTTCCAAATGTAAATTAATGCGGCTCTGCAATTCTACCGGCCCATTGGACAACCACTTTCCCGCCGGGATAACAACACGTCCGCCACCGGCTTTGGCGGCAGCATTAATCGCACGTATAATTGCCGGTCGTGAATCGGCCTGCGCATCCGCACTGGCACCAAACGCGGTGATCACATAATCGGTTTGCGGAATTTTAGGGGATTCTATTTTTTTCAGAATCACATCCATTTGTTTCCAGTCAGACTGTTTATAAAAATCTGTTTTGGCCTGCGCCACTGAAACCAACGTGCACTGCAGTAACAGCAGCAAAATGGCGGCCTTAATTAATATCATTTTATTCGTCATCATTACCCTTACCTCTTATCAATCACTTAAATGCGGCAATTTCAACACCAGCCAAAATAAATGGCCCCAGCCCGTGAGGGTCATCGGTGCGAATGGCTTCACTGACATAGTACTCAAAGGTGCCGGTGCGATAAGGTTCATTGCCCAACCCGGCGCTGCCACAGGTATTTTTTAAGTGCATGCGGCCCAGTTCATCAATCTCGGTGTGCCCCTGCACTATGCCATTAAAAATATCCGTCGCAATTTTTTGGTATTTTTGCGGCAAATATTTTTTGTTATAACCCTTGGCAAAGGCGTAGGCAAACATAGCACTGCCCGAGGTTTCCAAATAATTGCCGTAGCGATCACCTTGGTCGGTCACTTGATACCAAAGGTGACTCGAATGCTGAACTTTTAACAATGCTTCCGCCAATTGATTTAACAAACGGATCAGCTCCTTACGTTTGGGGTGGTTTTGTGGAAAATAATCCAGGGTATCCACCAGCGCCATAACGTACCAACCCATGGAGCGCGACCAAAAATGCGGCGACAAACCCGTTTTTTTATTAGCCCATTCTTGCAAGTGACTCTCGTCCCACGCGTGATAGAGCAATCCGGTTTTTGCATCGCGAGTTTTACTTTCAATCAATAAAAATTGATGGGCGATATCATCAAAGGATTTAACGGGTTCGTTAAATTGTTGCGCGTATTGGGCGTAATAAGGTGCGCCCATATACAAACCATCCAACCACATTTGCCAGGGGTAAATATTTTTGTGCCAGAAGCCACCTGCAGTAGTGCGCGGCTGCCATTGCAACTGGGTGCGCAATGTTTGCATGGCGGTTAAATAACGCTGGTCCTGATATTTTTCATGCAGTAAAAATAAAAGTTTCCCAGGATTAATCGAATCGATATTAAATTCGGTAATCGCATAACCTTTTATGTTTCCCTGCGCGTCGATTAACTGATCCACAAAGGTTTTGGCATACGCCAGGTAAACTTCGTTACCGGTTTTTAAATAAAGTTTTTGAAATCCGTACAGCACTAGCGAATAAGGGTAACCCCATTCCGGCTCTTTGAGCTGTTTGAATTCGCGCATAGTCCAGGCTTCCGGGTGGCGCTGCATAATGGACTTGGCCATCAGTTCCGCAGTAGCCAGCGCGCTGTTGTCGGCAGAGGTTTGTGCGTGAACAGAAAGGCAGAGGCTAAACATAGCACCAGCTATTAATAGCTGCGCAGAGGAGAGAAATTTTTTCATGGCGATTGATCCAGGAAATAAAATTTGCAGGAGAACACCGAACCATCGGCAATTGCCAATGGTTCGGTGGATTAATGCAGGAAAATTACGACTAACAAACCTTAGAAGGTCGCACGAAGGCCCAAGCTAATTTCACGACCGGTATTGTTGATCTCGCGCACCAAATTCAGATCGCCACCAGAACTGAGTGGGCCGGTTGTGTAAAGACGTTCGTCCTCTTCCGTCAGGTTAATGACTTCAAGGCTAACTTTGATATTGTCGGTAATATTGTAAAACGCCGACATATCAACACGGGTTGGACCGGTAGTGTTTTCTGAATAGTTTCTGTCGCTGCCTGGAATAGCAGTTACGTAATCGTCGCGACCATTCACCACCACGCGCGCACCAAACTGCTCACGCTCAAAATAAATACCGTAGTTGTAACTGTTTTCAGACAACCCGGTTAGCGTGCCTTTGATATCACCTGGATACGTGATTTCGGAATCAACATAGGTGTAGTTAGCAAATACACCGAAACCTTCAAGCGCTGCCGGCAAGAAACTAAAAGGCTGTTGATAGGAAATTTCATAGCCATCCAATTTAGCGCCTTCACCATTGATGGGCGTGGAAATATTCCACTCATCATTCATGCTGACACCATTTGGATCAAACGACGGAGAAGCAGGATTGGTTTGTGGATAGGCCGTGCCAATAATAGCTTTCAAGTCAGCTGGCAATAAACCAGACACGGTACTGTTAAGAATAAAACTGTCGATATCTTTGTGGAAGAAAGTAATCCCTAATACTGACTCTTCGGCAAAATACCATTCAAAGCCCAAATCCACCGCATCAGCAATAATAGGATCGAGACCAGGATTGCCCACAGAAATATTGCCATTGATAGGCGTCGCATTTACGGTCGCCGTCATGCTGGACAAATTAGGACGAGATAAATTGCGGTTGGCGCTAAAGCGAATCAGGAAATCCTCCACCACTTCCAACGTGGCGTTAAGTGATGGCAACCACTCGGCATAATCACTGCTGCGCTTGGAGGCAACTCCACCTGCAACACCCAATGATTCCACTTCAGTTTCCACGTAACGCAAGCCAGTGTTCACCATTAATGGCATGCCTGCCAATTCCATACTGCGAGTGTATTCGGCATAAATACCGGCGGTATTTTCGGTCACATCAAAGGTTGACGGATCATTCGGGTTCAAGGTGAATGAACCTGCACCATAAGCTGCTTTGGTAGCCGCAAAATCGTTAATCACAAAATCAGTAGGAAATCCTGCGGGTGGATCAATTGCATCGCCGTAACCCTTGGTCACTGCCGACAAGGTAGTGACTAAATTAGTGCTTGCTGAGGTAATAGGCATAATCGTGCTGGTACCGGAGCCCGTGCTTACCCGTGCAACCGGATCAGTCAAAGACCCCTCAGTTGGGTCGTGGCGCTCAGAGGTGATATTGCGCTCGTTCCAAATCACACCGGTCTTGATGCTTGATTCATCCAAATCCCAGGTCAGATCTGAACGGAAAGTATCGTTCTCGCGCTCTACAATATCTTTACGAATGGTGGGCGCCGTGAAATGGTAGTTGAGTGGATTATTAATATCGAAACCGTAAGTCATTTCTGCGATATCACTGTTCTCGCGGAAATCATAAGAGAAATAAGTCGGGTTCAGACCATTAATCGCTTGGCGACGCGGTGCGTCCGCATTGGCATAAGTGGGGTTGAGCGCATCAAGGTTAAAACGATACTGCTCTTCGTCATGCACCACTGCCGCATTACCAAACATCACATCCAATTTTAAATTGTCGGTTAAGTCAAATTTACCAGAGAGCACCACCTGCTCAAATTCGGTATCACTGAATTGGCCGCGACTTTCTACGCGCGGTGTTACACCGGTAAATTCGCCCGCAACGGCGACACGGCCCGCCTCATCCAATACAATACTGGTGGGCGTAATCGAACCAAAAGTATTACGAAATTGCGCAAAGAAATTGTAGGAAGAAACTTCAGTTTTCAGATCAGACTTTAAATAGTCCAATGTGAATTCCATGCGATCAGTTGGGCGGAACTGAAATGAACCTGTTACGCCTGTGCGTTTTTGATCGGTATTAAACGAGTCCATACGCGGCAAGCGCGGGAACAACATGTAATCCAATGATTCGTTGGTTACTTTAGGGTCTGCAGGGTTCAGCTCTGGATAGTTAGCCAATGGATCGGGGGTACCGGTAATCGCCACCGTCGAATCATCACCCACAAAACTTCTATTGGAGTTATCAAACGCCGAGGTATAACGCACAGTACCAAAACCTTCCTGACGAATATTGCGCTCGGACTGGGCAAAACTGACCAGCACACCAAATTTATCATCAGCAAAAGTATTGCTCGCCATAGCGACAATACGCGGGTCGTCTTCACCGGTTAAATTATCCACCGCCATGGAACCGCCAATTACCGCGTGCGGGCCAGGGTTATCAAATGGCTTGGCGGAATACAATTCTACGGTTGACGCCAAACCACCCTCTTCCAATGAACCCTTGGAGGATTTATTCAAAATAATTTTGTTAAATAATTCTGATGCAAACACATTAAAGTCAAATGAACGACCGCGATTTACACCGCCGGAAGAATCCAACCCACCAGTACTGGAAGGCACTTCCATACCATTTAATGTAGTAGCAGAGAAACTTGGGCCAAGGCCGCGCACGGTAATATTTCTACCTTCGCCACCTTCGCGGGTAATCGCTACACCGGGCACACGCTGCAAAGATTCAGCGAGGTTCAGGTCGGGCATTTTGCCCATGTCTTCTGCCACAATGGCATCGACATTATTTGCGGATGTTCGCTTGGTATTCAGTGCATTAGCCAAGCTGGCGCGAAAGCTGCCAGTAACTACGACTTCTTCCAGTTGATCGTTAGATGCATCCTGCGCAAAACTGGTTGCAGGCAATACACTGGCAGCCATCGCCAGCACGAGCGGATTTAGGGTAAACTTTCTCATAGAAACTCCTCGCTGTTTTTTTAATTTGGATAATGTATTAATTTTATTCCTATTATCCATTGCCGCTTCTTCGATCTTATTTTTATAACCGCGTAACACTTGAACTTCCGCCACTGACGATAAATTCAAAAATTTGTAGCTGGATATTTTTATGGTGAGCTAAATAGCTCAAAAAAGATTAGTTGATAAAAATACAATTAGAAAAATTATTTTTTACTGCTATCACACTGAATAAAAAGCCCACGCCTCTTCACAGAAGCGCAGGAAGTTCGCTATGAGCGAAGATAGTCGGATAATACTGGCGCCGGATTGTGGTTGAACATATCCACCTCTCATGGGTTGAGCTGGGCAAGGCCAATTATTGCGGCATGATTTGATAAGAGAGTCGCGTAATTTATTGCTATTAACGTCGCTTCAAACCACCCGCTGATGTGACTGATTCTGAGCGCATGTTATTCACGAATCAAATCAATCACTAGATAAAACGATTTAATTCATGTATCAATCGTGGCGCGCAATGCAACAGATGAATCAGCTTTTGAATTCTGGTAACACCTCCTGCAGAAAAGTTTCCAGTGCTGGGTTGTTGTTGTCTTTACGGTAGCTGTAAACCATCTCCACCGGCTTGGGCGGCGTAGTGATCACTTGGCGCAGCAGTATTCCCTCAAAATGCAAACTGGAGGCCGACTTGGGAATCAGCGCCACCCCAATGCCCGACTGCACTAGCGCCAACATGGTATGCATTTGCGCCACATACTCTACAATTTGGGGCAGCACGTCCTCGCGCTGAAAGCAGCTGGACAGCAGGTTGTGAAAATAGCGCGCCTCATAGGGTGAATACATGAGGAAGGGTTTTGACTGAAGGCACGTCAGGTCAGGCTCGGTTGGCCAGAGGTCAGCGTCCTGCTTGGGGATTGCCAGGTAAAGCTCCTCTCCGGCAAGAAACACGGTTTCCAATTCACCATCATGACTGTGCGGGCGCACCAACCCAACATCCAGCACCCCAGCATGCAGCGCCTCCAGCTGGGCGCCGGTCACTAACTCCTTGAGCGTGAGGGAGACGTCGGGCGCCAGTTCACGCAAGCGCCGCACCATGGCCGGCAGCAAGTGATAACCAAAGGAGGCGGTAAAACCAATAGAGAGCGAACCCTTCTCGCCTTTTGCATTTCTGCGCGCCGTTGCCGCCGCTTCCTCGGCCAACCGCAGAATACGCGCTGCGTCCGGAAAAAAAGCTTTGCCTGCCGCCGTTAACCGCACTGTACGACTGGTACGCTCCAGTAACTGCGCACCGACATGATGCTCCAACAGGCGAATCTGCCGACTCAAGGGAGGCTGGGTCATATTCAGTCGCTCTGCCGCCCGACTAAAGTGCAACTCTTCGGCTACCGCCACAAAACACCGCAACTGACTGATTTCAAACATTGATTCATCTTCCGCATTAATAAATACAAACTAATGCCATGTTTAGATGGGATGAGACCAAAATGCAAGTTACCACCTGACTACAAACAAACACACCTATCCCGAAAGAGTGGCACCCGTGACCTGACCACTAGCCGCAAGTTTCTATTTTGCTACCCTTTACCCACCGGCGAATCTGCACACAACTTTTCACCCGCAAACCATCGATTCATGCTTGAAAAAAATAACCACTGGAAAATTAATTAGCAAAAAGTTTTTAACTTTTTTAGAAAAAAAATTTTTAGTAAATCACCTGATCAAATCCGAAAAACAGCAAAAAATAAAAATTGATTTACGCGCCAAAATAAAGTTTTTAACGACAAAATAATTTTTTCGTGAATTACTGCACCGGAATTACTCACATTTTAGTGGACTAGCGCACAATTTTTTGTATGATTTGCAAGCAACATGCGCTTCGCATACAAGTACCCTTCTCCACTAGTTCAAATAATTTTGGAATGCGGGTACCAACAACAAAAAATCATTAGTAAAAAAATATAATTAAAAAGTTTGACCGAGCTGTGAGAGCCAACGCGTTTATCGCGCGCAATGCCCCGTAAAACGATTTTGTTCTGTCGCTTTACAACCCTCATCGACCAACCACGATCGTTTTTGTGCCTGCACAGAGCGCAGTGGTTTCTATTGTCTTAAAAAAACCGTTTTGTTTTTAGCTGCGAATTTTTATTTTTTCGCTTTTTGAACAAATCAAAACGTTAGCGCAATCATTTCACCCGCAGTGATAGTGATTGATTCAAAAACAACAATAGAACAGCGGATTGGCCCATGAAAACCCTAATTATTTATGTTCATTTAATTGCTGCCTGTGTGGCGGTGGGCATTTTATTGATACAGGATTTAGCGTTGGCAAAAACCCGTGGCCGCGCTTTACCAAGCCAAGCGATTGACGAATTGCAACGCGCGGCAAAAATAATTTCGCTCGCCTTGGTTGTGCTGTGGATTTCTGGATTAATGCTGGTGGTAATTGGCTACATAGACAATCCGCAAGAGTATTTATTAAATCAAAAACTCTGGGCCAAGTTCACCGTGGTAGGAATTCTTACACTCAATGGTATAGCGTTACATCACTTCAGTTTTCCGCGCGTGGTATCCAGCCGTGGCATTTTGGGGCTGGGCAATATTGAAAAAACATTAGTCATTTTTACGGGTGTTGTCTCCAGCATTTCCTGGTTGTTCGCTTGTTACTTGGGTATTGCACGCCCATGGAATTACACCGTTGATTACAGCTTTGTGATGTTGGTGTACTTCTTTTTGCTCGCCCCAGCGTGCATTGTCGGGCAGACATTTATTCATTCATTACCACCGTCGAAAGGAGCCGGAAATAATAATCGCCCGGAGCCGCCGCTACTTACCGATTCAATTCAGCTCACTAAACGAATTTCAAAAACCTGATGAGCCTACCGTTTTTTTTAACAGTTCAAACAGCGAGTGCAACAACTGTTTGGGCGCTATTTACCCGTCGATTAATTGGCAGTTGCGTGGGGTTTCAGCAGCTGCCGGTTATTGAAGGCCCCTTGCCGGGTTCGCCCGACATTCACTTAAGAGGAAAACACCATGAGTAGTTTTACCGCCTCTGCGATCACCCCGCGCCCACGGGGCAGGGTTACCCGATCGCTCTGCCTGCTGGGGTTCAGCCTGGCAACTGTTGTACTGTCAGCCAAGGTGTATGCTGGCTGTCAGTATGTAGTCACCAACCAGTGGAATAACGGGTTCACTGCCGCCATTAGAATAACCAACAGTGGCACTAGTCCGATCAATGGCTGGAATGTGAGCTGGCAATACAGCGGTGACAATCGCCTGACCAGCAGCTGGAATGCCAACTACAGCGGCACCAACCCCTACTCCGCCTCCAATTTGAGTTGGAATGGCAGCATTCAGCCAAACCAAACAGTGGAGATAGGCTTTCAGGGCAGCAAAGGCAGTGCAGCGCCTGAAGTACCGCAGGTAACTGGTGCCGCATGTGGTGCCGCTGCGTCGTCAGCAAGTAGCTCTTCCGCAGCATCTGTCAGCTCCAGCCCAACGCCGGTTTCCTCCAGTTCTTCGTCGCTGTCGAGCAGTATGACAACCAGCTCGTCTTCATCGGCGGTAAATCAGGCAGCGTGGGATCTCAATAGCAGCGCCTCCTATCTGAATTTTGTCACCACTAAAAATACCCACAACGTGGAAGTTCACACCTTCACAACCTTGACCGGTGCCATTGGCAGCGATGGCTTGGCAACCGTGACGATCGACCTGAACAGCGTCAGCACCGGTGTTGCCCTGCGCGACCAGCGAGTGCGCGATTTGCTGTTTGAAACCGCCAGCTTCCCCACCGCCACCATTTCTGTCGCCGTGCCGGGCACACTGCTCAGCACCTTAGCTCTGGGGCAAACCACCCAGACCGATGTGAGCGCCAATATCAACTTGCATGGCGTGAGCTTTCCGGTGACTACCCGGGTATCGGTACAGCGCCTGTCCAATTCGCGCATTTTGGTGCAGAGCATGGCACCGGTGTTAACTCGTGCGGGTGATTTCAACCTGACTGCCGGCGTGGAAGCCCTGCGTGCGATTGTCAACTTGACATCGATCAGTGCGGCAGTGCCTGTGGACTTCGCGCTTGTTTTTGACGCGCGCTAATTGGAGGCTAAAGAGAAACCATTATGAAAAACTTACGTAAACTCTCCGCGCTCTCCCCATTCGGTTTAGCCCTTGCACTGGCAGTGCCAGCAACAGCGCAAAACCTATGCGATGTTTCCTACACAACAACCAATAGCTGGGGCAGTGGTGCGCAAATTGCCGTCGCCGTCAAAAATAACGGTGCCGCAGTGACTAGCTGGCAGCTGTGCTGGACATTCAATGGCAGTGAAACTATTGCCAACCTGTGGGATGGAACCTTCACCGCCACCGGCAAAAATGTGTGTGTCAACAACGCCGCCTACAACGGCAACCTGGCAACTAATGCCAGTGCACAGTTTGGTTTTGTGGTGAATAACCCCAGCACCCAAGTGCCCACCGCCTTTACACTCAACGGCGCAAGCTGTAATGGCAGCACTCCGGTAAGCAGCAGTTCAAGCAGCATTGCACCCAGTAGCTCCAGCAGCTCAAGTAGCAGTGTTGCGCCATCGGTAGCGGCGCGCTGGCTATTGGATGCCACCAAGTCCAGCTTCCACTTTGTTGCGGTTAAAAACACCAACACAGCGGAAACCTTTACCTTTACCCAACTGCAAGGCACGGTGGCGACAAGCGGTAACGCAACGCTGACCATTCCTCTGGCGAGCATTTCAACCGGGTTTGATATTCGCAATACGCGTATGCAAAACCTGCTGTTTGAATCCAGCTACCTGCCCAGCCTGCACTTTACAACGCAGCTAGATATGAGTGCGCTGGATGCCATGGCCGTAGGTGCTATGCAGGTACAAACCTTGACCGGTAATTTGATTCTGCATGCGGTAAATAAACCGATCAGTTTCGATGCCACCATCGTCAAACACAGCAGCACCAGCATCAGTGTGTCACCGCGTCGCCCTATAGTGGTCAATAGCGTTGATTTTGAACTGAATGCCGGTGTTGAAGCACTGCGTGTGGTTGCCAATTTGAGTGCCATCGGCGAGAAAACACCGGTGTACTTCAAGATGTTCCTCACCCGTGACAACCCCACCAACATCGCCGCGATCACGCTGCCAACGGCACCTGCCGCACCGGCCAGCTTGATGGGTAACCTGAGCCAGGTTACCGGCGAAGCGACGCTGACCTGGGCGGATGTGAGCAACAACGAAACCGGCTTCCTGATTCGCCGCAAAGGCACCGATGGCCGCTGGACAACCCAAAGCAATCTGACCGCCAATAGCGCAAGCTTCATGGAGAACCTGCTCTCTGCTTACGGCAGTTACGATTACAAGGTAATTAGCTACCGAGACAGTGTGCCTTCAGTGGCTAGCAACGCCATCAATCTGGTCTACTCCAACGGCCAAAGTTCTTCCAGCAGCTCCAGCGCTACCAGCACTAGCTCACTCAGCTCCGCCAGCAGCTTGTCCAGCAGTTCGAGCTCCAGCAGCTCAAGTGGGAGCGGTGAAATTATTGGCGACGCCAGCCGCGGATCAACCCTGTGGAATACCCAAAGCTGTGTAGCCTGTCACGGGGTAGATGGAGAGAAAAATGCCAACGGTACGCCAGCAGCAGCACCGCTGAACCCGAACCGCTCGGTCTATCGCCACAGTCAGGACAATCAGGATCGCAGCCTGCGCGACTTTATTGCCATGTGGATGCCACAGACCGACCCAGGCAGCTGTACCGGCCAATGCGCAGCGGATTTGGAAGCCTATATCTGGACCTGGCGCAGACCGTCTGACGGTATTCCGGATAATCCGGTATCCAACTTCAGCTGCCCAAGCACCGGCCCAACCTACGGCCAACGCACCCTGCGCTTACTGACCAAAAACGAGTATCAACGCTCGGTACGCGACTTGGTGGGTTACACCCAGGATGTCATTTCACGTTTGCCCGACGACTTTATCGCCGGCTCATTCATGAACAACAACACCCTGATCGTGGATAAAAACCGCTACACCAGCTACATCTCTACCGCCGAACGTATTGCTACCGATGTAGCAAGCCGCTGGAACGCAGTATTGGCCTGTAACCCAAGCACCACTTGCGCCGACAAGCTGGTGAACGAACTGGCACCGCGCATTTTCCGCCGCCCATTAACAGCCGATGAGCAAACCGCATACCGCGGCGTTGCACGCGGCACCACCGGTGGCCGCACAGTAACCGAAGGTATGGAAATCGCACTGGCCGCGATGTTGTCGTCACCACAATTCCTGTACCGCTCCGAGTTGGGCACCGCCAGTGGCGGCGCTTACAAGTTGGACGGCTATGAGATGGCGACCTTCATGAGCTACACCTTTACCGGCACCACCCCCAGTGCAGATTTGCTGGCGGCTGCTGGCCGTGGCGATTTGAATACAGTGGCTGGCGTGCGCCAACAGGCGGCACTGCTACTGAACTCGGCCAATACCCGTGTATTGCTGGGCGACTTTGTGAACCGCTGGTTGGGTACCGAACAGTTGGAGATCAAAGAGAAGAACGGTGTAACCGACTTTGCCACTCTGGCCAACGACATGAAGCTGGAATTGGGTAAAAACTTTGCCCAGGCCATGTTGGGTAGCGGCTCCAGTTTCGCCTCGCTGTACAACCCCAGCTACACCCACGTGAACCAGCGCCTGGCCAACCTTTATGGCTTGCCCTACAACGCCAATGGCGCCGATAGCGATGGCTTCGTCAGCACCGCAACCAGTGACCGCGGCGGGATCTTGATCTCTGGCGCCTTCCTGTCACGTTACGCCAGTGCGACCGATGCCAACATGGTCACCCGTGCCGTTGCCCTGCGTCGCCGGATGATGTGTCAGGACATTCCAGAACCACCATCAGGTGTGAGCCTGGACCGAGAAGCATTGGCTGCGCGTGATAAAGAGTTCTTTGAGAACCCGCACACTACCCAGCGCATGATCTTTGACCGCATCACCTCTGGCACCAGCTGCTCCAACTGCCATGGCGAGATCATCAACCCACTCGGCGGCGGCATGGAGAACTACGACAGCCTCGGTCGCGTGCGTTCAGTTGACCTGAAAGGTAATGCGATTAACGCGGCGGGCACCTTCTTCTCGCCCTACCCGCAATTGCAGTTCCTCAACGACCCGGATCGCGTGATTTACTCGCCAGCCATTCAATTTAATGGCGGTAAGGATCTCGCGCGCACAGTGGTAGAAGACCCCATGGTATCGAGCCTTGCGCAAAGCTGTCTGGCAACCCAGTTTGTCAGCTACAGCACCGGTATCCATTCGATCTTCCTGATTGATTCAACAAGGGATGTTGGCTATTCGCGCATCAGTAAAGCGGAAGAAGACGCTTACCGCTGCGACATTGCCGACCTGACCAATGTACTGAGCACCAGTGGCCCAAGGGCAATGCTTGAAGAAATTCCCGCATTGGATTCTGTGATGTACCGGCAGGAGTGGGCGCGCTAATGCGCGCCCCTCACACTCATCGCCTTGTTAACGAATTGGAGTAAATAACATGAGATACAAAGACTGCTTCGACAAAGAACGCAGAGACTTCCTGAAAGTCGTCAAACATGCCGGTATCGCTGCGGGATTAATTCAAGCCTCCAGCATTCTGGCGGGCGTTATGTTGGCGCGAACCGCAGAAGCCCAATCCGGCACTCCCACCAAGCACTGCCTGGTATTTTCCGGCGGTGGCTGCCACCCGGATAAGTGGTTCCCGTCCGGGAGCACCCTGCCCGTTCAGTCAGCGCCACTGCAAACTCACTACAACCGTATCGCAATGTTTAAAAACGCCTCGCTCAGCGGCGCAGGTCACGGGGTAATGTTTCACCGCTTCAACAACGGCAGTTGGTCTGAGGACAGTTTTGATGTGAACCTCGGCCGTACCATTGGCGCCAATTACCCGGTGAAATACCTGAATGTGGGTACCACGGCGGAATCGGCACTCAGCCGCGAGGGTTATACCGGTAGACCGCTGATCACCAGCCCGCAAGCTGCGCTTGACGTGCTCTTTTCCGGTGGTGGCAGTGGTGGTGGCAACGGTTCAGGCACAGCGCCACGCCAGTCGGTGGTGGACTTGCACTATGCAGCGATCAGCAGTTTGCAAAACAAACTGGGGCAACACGAGAAAGAGAAGCTGGATAGCCACTTCACCGCGATTCGCGAGATTGAAACCGCCATCGATACCGGCGGCAGCAATCCTGGCGGCTCCTGTCCACAGCTCTCCAACACCACCGCCAGTGGGTTTGATGCAACCGCCAAGTTGCACGCTGACATCGTGGCCTTGGCGCTGAGCTGTAATTTGACCGCGTCTGCGTCCATCGCCTTTGGTACCGATGCGCATACCCATTTCTTTGATGTACTCGGGCGTGAGTCGCACCAATCGCACCACAATCAGGGCAACGTGCCTTTGGCCTACACCGAAGATATTGTCTACATGCAGGGCTTAACCCGCTACCTGCTGGATAAGATCAACGAGCGTGGGCTGTTTAGCTCAACGATTGTGACCCAGGTTTCTGACATGGGTGACGCAGACTCCCACGGCAACAACAACGTACCGATGATAGTAGCGGGCGCCGGTATTACTGGTGGCCGTGTGATCGATATTGGCGGCAAAACCCAATCCGAGATTTATCAAACCCTCGGCTTGAAATTGCGTGCGGATCAAAGCCCTAACGGTGCGCTGTACCGTACCTGGGCTAACTCCACTATCGCCGGGCTTTAAACACCCGCCGATTGGTAAGGATGCGCCGTTTTTGTAATAGGGATTGTTAATCAGCAAGCTCCGGAGCAGATGTATCACACATCCACTCCGGAGCTTTTTTTATGCCTCTGCTTTTCCTGTTTGGGTACAATTTTTGTAGCGCAATAACGCTATTTTTTCGCCCATAAAAAACCATTTCAGAAAAATAATTTCCCTCATCAAAACCTATTCACGCATAAAAAAGTGACGCGATTTTTAGCAAATTTATTCAACCTTTAAAAAAATATTTACACGTAAATTCAGCCAAAAAAATCTAAAAAAAACCTATATAGTTTATTTGACAATATGCTTATTGTTTTATTGACAAGAACATTGGTGCAGCGCTATAAATTTCACATCAAAACGTCACGCCGTTTTAACAATAACAGCATGTCGTATGGCGTTTGATAAACATCTGCCCGCAATAGGCAGGTAAACCTTCAAACAGTCCCTCCTCCTCTATGGGTGGTATTGGTTGAGTGGCTCACAAGAGAAACTAATAATGAAATTCACAACAGGCAAAATGTTTTTTAGTGGTTTAATCGGTGCTGCTGCACTTTGCGCTTCAATGGTTAGTGCACAAACCCTCAGCTCCAATTCCACCGGCACCAACAACGGTTTTTATTACACCTTTTGGAAAGATTCCGGCAGCGCGACCATGACCCTGCAAGCCGGAGGACGTTACACCTCGCAATGGAATAGCGGCACCAACAACTGGGTGGGCGGTAAAGGTTGGAACCCTGGCAGCAGCTCGCGTGTGATCAGCTACTCCGGCAGCTACAACGTAAACGATTCACAAAACTCCTACCTCGCACTTTATGGCTGGACCCGCAGCCCACTGATTGAATACTACGTGATTGAAAGCTACGGCTCTTACAACCCTTCCAGTTGCGCCGGTGGTACTGACTACGGCAGCTTCCAAAGTGACGGTGCTACCTACAACGTTCGTCGCTGCCTGCGTACCCAACAGCCGTCTATCGATGGCACCCAGACTTTTTATCAATACTTCAGCGTGCGCACACCGAAAAAAGGTTTTGGCAACATTTCTGGCACCATCACCTTTGCTAACCACGCTAACTTCTGGGCCAGCAAAGGCTTGAATTTGGGTGCACACAACTATCAAGTGTTGGCGACTGAAGGCTATCAAAGCACCGGCAGTTCAGACATTACAGTCAGCGAAGGTAGCAGCGGTGGCGGCAGCTCCAGCTCTGCACCATCGGGCAACAAAACCATTGTGGTACGCGCGCGTGGCACTGTCGGTGGTGAACAAATTCGCCTGAAAGTGAATAACACCACCGTGCAAACCTGGACACTCTCTACCACTATGTCCAACTACACTGTGTCTACCAGCTTATCCGGTGGTTCATTGGTGGAGTACTTTAACGATTCAGGCAACCGCGATGTGCAGGTGGATTACATCAGCGTCAACGGCAGCACTCGTCAATCTGAAGCGCAAACCTACAACACCGGCGTTTATCAAAATGGCGCCTGCGGTGGTGGCAATGGTGGCAGCGAGTGGATGCACTGCAACGGCGCAATTGGTTACGGCAACTTGTAATCCGCGTTAACTCGCCGTTATTGTACGACATAAAAAAGGGGCGGATTTTCTGCCCCTTTTTTATCTATTTTTTACCATCATAAAAAATATTTTAATAATAACGAGGCAACGCCATGAACACTGTCACAGGTTTACACAAACATTTTTTGTTACCCGCACTCGCGGGTGCAGCGATTTGTTATAGCGTCATTATATTGAGCAATGATGACAGCCAGCAGCTGAATAAAATTACCGAGCTGGAAAATAAAATTCTTGATTTACAATTTTTACTCGCGCAACAAGAACAGGCATTAACAACCGCGCAACAATATGCCCCAGACACCCGCATACACAACACCACTCAAATGTCCACCGCCAATAATGGCGAAAAAATAGCAACTATTTCTGCAAGCAAAAGCCCCGCCGATGCGGAACTCGACGCGGCTGCGGTGACAGCCAACAGCAATCAACAACTAAAAGAACTGAGCACCCTGTCTGATCGCGATGCCCGTAGCTTCTCAGAAAAGTTAACCGATTTTTTAGCGCAGAACCCGGGGCGCGACAATCTAGCCATCGCCAGCAAAAGCATTGTGGATCTGGCGAACAATCACAGCATCCTGCCCGATTACGCGCTGGAGTCGCTCTATCAGCAACAGAGCAACGAGGAAATAAAACGAGTGGCAGCGCAGGTAATGTCGCTGCGTGGCGATAACCGTTTGCTGGAGCAGCACATCGCGAAACTGCAAACCAAACTGGAGAGCGACACTCCGCAAGAGCGTCAACAAGCATTGGTGGCATTGGCAAAAACCGGTTACGCCAACGCGGCCACCGCCATTGCCCCGCTACTGCAAGACAGCGATACCGGCGTAAAACTGGATGCCCTACTCGCCCTGCGCGCCACCGGCAACCAGAGCCATATTCGCATGGCGGAAAATTTGCGCAATGATCCCGACCCAGCCGTGAGCTGGCTCGCCAACGACGTGATTAGTCAATTGCAAAATTTAAGTGAACAGGCGCGCACCAAAGTCGCGAGCAATGATATAGCAGCCAATTTATTGCCGATTGCACAGTAATAGTGATGCGAAAAAAATCAGTGTAAAACAGACCAATAAATATCAAAAAAACCTCCAAAAAATATCCAAAAAAATGCCGCTGGCGCAAACCAGCGGCATTTTTTACATCAAAGACCAAATCTTGGTTTTCTTGGTGCAGCGTATTAAACCTTAGTCCCTAAGGGCAAACGCGTGCGCGGTGTACCGGTGGCGGCGAATAAAGCATTGGCGACTGCACCAGCGACGGGAGGTAAACCAGGTTCACCTACGCCTGACGGCGTTTCCGCGGAGGGAACAATATGCACTTCAACCTTGGGCATAGCGTCGATGCGCAGCAGCGGGTAGCTGTGATAATTGGTTTGCTCGACCACACCGTTTTTCAGCGTAATCGCTTCACCCAGTGCCGCGCTCAAGCCCATGCCGATACCGCCTTCCATTTGCGCGCGAATCACATCGGGGTTTACCGCCACCCCACAATCCACAGCGCACACTACTCGTTCGACTTTAAAACTGTTATCGCTATTCACTCGCACTTCAGCCACTTGCGCCACCCAGGTGCCGAAGGATTTATGCACCGCAATACCGCGGCTGACACCTTCCGGTAATTTTTTATTCCAATCACTTTTTTGCGCAGCCAAATTTAATACACCAAGTGCACGCGGTTCACTGGCGAGTAATTCGCGGCGAAAAATAACCGGGTCTTTTTTCGCTGCTTTGGCGAGTTGGTCAATAAACGTTTCCACCACAAACGCATTACCCGAATGGCCCACCGAACGCCACCAGAGTGTGGAGACCTTAATAGGAATTTCTGTGGCCTGCACTTGCAGGTTGGGAATCGCGTAGTGCATATCGTCGATGCCTTCCGCAACCGTGCTATCCACCGGGCCTTGAATCATCGCTTCAAACGGCGTGCCGCGCAAAATTGCTTGCGCCACGGCATGATGCTGCCACGCGAGCGCTTTACCATCAGCCGATACCGCGCCGCGCAAGTGATGCACCGCCATAGGCCGGTAGCGACCATTGAGGATTTCATCTTCCCGCGTCCACACCATTTTTACTGCGCGCCCTGGAATTTGTTTGGCGATATTGGCAGCGTCCACCACATAATCACTGGGGCAAGCGCGGCGACCAAAACTGCCGCCCGCATAGAGTGTATGAATATTTACCTGCTCGGGTTTTACGCCCGTAGCAGCAGCAACCTGTTGCTGATCCACTGTCGGCATCTGGCAGGCATACCAGAGTTCACAGCTATTTTTTTCGGCTTTTACCACACAGTTCAGCGGCTCAATCGCCGCGTGCGCGAGGTAGGGCAATTCATATTGCGCGCTAATCACACCGTCCGCTTTGGCAAGCGTCGCAGTGGCATCACCTGCGGTTTTTATTACCGCACCGGTTTTATTGGCGGCGTCGTGACAGGCTTTAAATAATTCATCGCTGCTACGAGTTTCACAGGCAGATAAATCCCACTCCACCTGCACTAATTTGCGCGCTTTTTGCGCCGCCCAAAAACTCTCGGCTACCACCGCCACGCCGCGCGGAAATTCCACCACAGCAACAACACCGGGCGCTGCTTTAGCTTTGGCGGCATCCACTTTTTTCACCTTGCCAAACAATTGCGGCGGGTAGACCACTAAGGCAGTGAGCATGCCGGGCAATTGAATATCCTGCGTGTAAATCGCGGTGCCGTTGGTTTTTTCAAAACTGTCTTTACGCGGAATTGTTTTGCCGATTAATTGAAAATCTTTCGGGTCTTTTACCACCGGTTTTTGCGGCACCGGCAACGCAGCGGCTTTTGCCGCGAGCGCACCAAAAGTGCTGGTGCGTTTGCCGTGAGAGATCACACCGTTTTTCACCTGAATTTCACTGGCCGGTACTTTCCATTCTGCGGCAGCGGCAGCGACCAACATTTCACGCGCGGCGGCGCCAGTTTGACGCAACTGCATCCAGGAGTTGGCAATGGATGATGAACCACCCGTGCCCTGCGCGGGGCCCCAGAATAAATTGTTGTAGCGGCTGGCATCCGCCGGTGCAAATTCCCAATCCATTTGCTCCCAACTTGCATCCAATTCTTCCGCCACCAGCGCCGTTAAACCGGTACTGACGCCCTGCCCCATATCCAAATGTTTTACCACTATGGTGACTTTGTTATCGGGCGATATTTTTACAAAGGCATTAAAAAACGGCACATCGCCGCTGGCATCGGCAGACGTTGTATCAGCAGCAAAAACCTGTGCGCTACCGGCGACAAATCCGCTGCCAATTAATAAACCACCACCCAGTCCCACTGCCTGCAAAAAATTACGGCGCGATAAAGCCGAAGGTTCATTATGCTGCTGGGCGTGAATTGTTTGTCGTTTGAGAAAGTTCATTAGGCTTTACCTCCTAACTTATCGGCCGCTTGGTGAATTGCGCCGCGAATCCGCTGATAGGTGGCACAGCGACAGAGGTTGCCACTCATAGCGGCATCGATTTGTGCATCAGTCGGTTTTTTATTACCTTGCAACAGGGCGGTGGCCGACATGATTTGTCCTGACTGGCAATAGCCGCACTGCACCACATCCAATTCGCGCCAGGCTTGTTGCACCGCTTGGAATGCAGGGGAATTAATGCCTTCGATGGTTTCAATTTTTGCACCCGCCGCGGCCGAGATGGGCAAACTGCAGGAGCGTATCGGGCTGCCATTCATATGCACCGTACAGGCGCCGCAAAGCGCCATGCCACAACCCAGCTTGGTGCCGGTCATATTTAATTCATCGCGCAGCGCCCACAACAGCGGCGTATCCGGGTCCACATCCAGCTCGTGGGTTTTACCATTAATCGTAAGCGAAATCATGGGTAACTCCTTGGCAAAATCAATTGACTAACAAAACGGTTAAATTGCTTTTTTAAATAACTTTTTTAAATAGCCTTTCTTAAATAATTAGAAAGATCGGCGGGTGTATCTACATCAAATTCCGCCGATGGCATAGCAACAGGAATCACGTGATTGCTGTAACGCAGCAATAAACTTTTTGCACCGCGATCACCGCGACACTCGTACAAGCGCGCTTTAAAGTGCGCAGGAAATAACGCAGGCACGCCTAAGGTATTGGCAAAACTGGCGCAAGTGATTTTTTCCGGGTGCTGACACCAGCGGTGATATAAATTTTGTAAATCCTGCGCGCTAATCAAGGGTTGATCTGCCAATAAAACCAAAACCGGATTACTGTTTTGCAGATATTTAACGGCGTGCGCCAATGAATGGCCCAAGCCCAAATTCCAGGCGGGAAATTCCAGCAATTCAACCGGCGTTTCCGTCTTGTTTTTTACCTGTGCATTGAGCGCAGGCAGCGCCTGTAATAATTGCGGATAAAAAGCACCACCCACCACCACAATACGCGCTGGTTTTAATTGGCGCGCAGCAGCAATACTCGCCGCAAGCAAGGGTTGCCCATGCCAATCGGCCAATTGTTTACAGCTGCCAAAACGGCTGGCAGAGCCCGCCGCTAAAATCAGGCAATCCAGATTTATCGTTTTATTATTCATGGGCGCACCTTTTATTGATTAATCAAAAACTGTTCATTAGTCGGAAACTATTTTTTAGTCAGAAACTCTTCGTTAGAAACAGCGCGATTAATAGCAGCGCCCGCGACCAAATTGAGCGCGGGTAGCGTATCGCCCAATGCACTCATTAGCCCCAGAGGTTGGGCGCTGCTGCCAAATATTTTTGCGTGACATTCCGCCAATACCGACAAGGCGATGCTCTCCGGTAAATCACCACCCAAAGCTAAACCCATAGGCCCGGCAATGGGGCAATTCAATTGAGACTCATCAAATCCGGCAGCGACCAGCACATCCGCTTTGCGTTTTGCAGGGCCAAGCAAACCGATGTAAGGGTTGGCGAGCGTTCGCGCTTGCAAAGCCGCGACGGCAGCTGCATCCAAACGCAAATTGTGGTGGGCGATAATAATGCCATCCACGCTCTGCAATAATTCATCATCCAATTCGGCAACGGTTGTGTTCAACGCGCTAATTTGCGGCGGAAAATTTTCGCGTTTGTGGGGATTTAAGCGTTGATCCACCAGTGTGATGCGCCAACCTAAAATCAGCGCGAGCTGGCACAGGGGAATTAAATCCACGCCGCTGCCCAAGACTAATAAATGGGGTAGCGGATTAATTAAGGTCGTGAGGATTTGTTTGCCGTTATCCGTGTCATCGGCGCGCTTCAAACTGCCATGCTGACGCTGGCTAAACGCACGCGGGCATGGTGTGAAGCTGGCAAAAGCATCCTCTATTTGCAACTCAAAACGACAGGCTTGCTGTTGCTGCAAACAGGAAAAAATTTCCGGCAGGCGCAAAAAATCATTGGTGGAATTACAGGGGTGCAACACAATTTCAGCTGCGCCACCGCAGCCTATGCCCAAGCGCCAGGCGATATTACTATCGTCGCTCGCGTCGTACACCACACGGCGGGATTTCCCCAACGCGATAACCTTGCGCGCTTGCAACAACAAATCGGATTCAATGCAGCCACCACTCAGCATCCCCAATTGATGGCCCGCATCACTCAGCAACATTAGCGCGCCAGTTTTGCGATACACCGAACCGCGCGTTTGAATAACCGCGCCCAGCACCCAGTTGGCGCTATCTTTGAGTGGCAGCCAGGAGGCGAGTAAATGATAAAACTGATTAGACATAGACAGGCATCCGCGTTATTACATTTATCATCGGAATTTCAGGCACTGCACTAACAAACCGTTCGATAATCCCACCTGAATGCCCATAAGGAAAGCAGGATTAACAAAACTAAACCGACTGATTTGCTTTAGCGAGCGTTGCGTTATTAAAACGACACGTTTAATCCCGATTAAAAATTTAGTTCGTCGCACGGCCAATTCGCGATCACCGTGACAACCAAACATGACAATCAACACCACAGATAAATGGAATTTAGTATTTATCAAATAGCCGATGATAAGTTTGCTCGATCCAAGCGGATTATTGCCTGATCCTGCAAACAGAACCTCAAACCACTAGCTCGACCCTTACTCGGCAGCCAGGCCGCTTGATATTCCCCCACAACAAATATACGATGCATATACGTTTCATATATTGAGGTATTTATGGGCATTGTCAAAATTAGCGATGAACTGCATGAGGAAATCCGTAAAGCGAGCTCAGCAATGGTGCGCTCTATCAATTCACAAGCGGAATTTTGGATAAAAATTGGCATGCTGGCTGAAACCAACCCCACTCTTACCTACAGCGAGATTTTGCGCGAACAATTACAACTTGCCGCCGTTGAAATAAATCAACCCATTCCTCTGGGCAAAAGAAATCATGGATAAGGTTTTTTTAAAAAACAGCGCTGAATTAAATGTGATGCGTGAATCAGGGCGGTTACTTGCCTCCGTTTTCGCCTACCTTGATCCGCTGGTAAAAGCTGGTATATCGACCATGGAAATTAATGATGTGGTAGAGCGTTTTATTACCAACGAACTCAATGCCCGTCCGGCAAGTAAGGGGCAATATGATTTTCCTTATTCATTAAACACCTCCGTTAACGATGTTGTCTGTCACGGAATGCCTTCTGCAACTCAATTTTTAAAAACCGGCGATATTATTAATGTCGACATTACGCTGGAAAAAAATGGATTTATTGCTGATTCCAGCAAAATGTATATGATCGGCGAGGTGTCGCCGCTGGCAAAAAAATTAGTAGAGAAAACCTACGAGGCCATGTGGCAAGGAATCCGCGCGGTAAAACCTGGTGCAACCCTCGGCGATATTGGTTTTGCAATTCAACAATTTGCCAGCGCTAATGGTTATTCAGTCGTGCGTGAATATTGCGGTCACGGTATAGGCCGCGCCATGCACGAAGGCCCACAAATACTCCACTATGGAAAACCGAATTCTGGTTTGGTATTGCGCGAGGGAATGACTTTTACTATTGAGCCAATGATCAACCAGGGTGAAGCAAAAGTGAAATTAAAACGCGACGGCTGGACCGTTGTCACACGCGATAAAAAATTGTCTGCGCAATGGGAACATACTATTGCTGTCACGGCAGATGGTTATGAAGTATTAACCTTGCGCACTGAAGAACGAACTTAAAAAACCCAGCATGTCTTTTGCATCACGCCTCCGTCATTAGCAACCTCTCACAATATGACTTACCCAAAAGATAGCCAACCCCACCAAACCTTGTTATAGTTATTTAAACCATAACAAGCCTAAAGTGTAAGCTTCACTGGGCAAACAACAATCAACCCATCGGCATGGTACTCGGTCAGTGAGATTAACTGGCTTGGAACAATAACCATGAAACACATTACCCGTACCGCCACAGCCCTGTGCTTATCGCTTGGCTCCCTACTCGCTTGCGCGCAAAACCCGCTCAATTTTGGCAGCAATATTAAAACCGCTGATCCCTCTGGCCGCGTATGGGCCGACGGAAAAATGTATTTGTACACCTCGCATGATGAAGAGTGTCAGGAAGATTTTCATATGCAGGACTGGCATGCATTTTCCTCTACCGATCTAGTCAACTGGACCGCACACGGCGCCATACTCTCACTCAAAGATCTCAGCTGGGCCGACAACTACGCCTGGGCGCCGGATGCGGTGTATAAAAACGGCAAATACTATTTAGTTATTCCGGCGGGCACTGGCTTCAAAGACCGGGTAAACCCGGAAAAAAGCACCAAGTGGATGGGCATAGGTATCGCCGAGAGCGACTCCCCCACCGGCCCTTTTAAAGACATGATTGGCGCGCCGCTGTGGAAAACACCCTATGCCAATGATCCGAGTATGTTTATTGATGACGATGGCAAAGCCTATTTATATTTTCACGGTGTGAATAGCGATTACCAAGTGGTGGAAATGGCCGATGACATGCGCAGTATTAAAGGCGATTTTTACAAAATGGATATGGGCGGTTATGAACCCAAAATGGAAGGCCCCTGGATATTTAAACGCAACGGCATTTATTACTTCACCATGCCGGAAAATAATCGGGTGCTGAGTTATTACACCGCCAAATCCCCCAAAGGCCCGTGGAAATATCAAGGGGTGATTATGGATGAGGAAAACAATGCAAATAACCATCACTCGATTGTGGAATATAAAGGCCAATGGATTTTGTTTTATCACCGTTGGTTAAATGACAAAACATCAACCTGCCACAAAAAACAACGTCACACTGCTGCAGAATATTTGCATTTCAATGCAGATGGCACCATTCAAAAAGTGGAGCGCACAGAAAAAGGGGTGAGTGATTTTTCTGTACGCAGTAACACCAAAAAAGCCGGCGAAAAATAATATTCCGTTTCGCAACGGTTAAAGGAACACCAGCTGGTCAGTAATACTCTGTCGTCACTCTCGCGCAAGCGGGAGTCCAATTTTGGTAATAACAACCGCAGTTGTGGATACCCGTGTTCGCGGGTATGACGATAGTGAATATTTCAAAAAAAATCCCTGAAAACAGTAAAAGAGCACCAGCCGGTGCTCTTTTACTACCGCAAAAAACTTTATGCCTTAACCGCTTTTTCTACCATCGCTTTCCATGAAGTCGTCGGGCGACCAATTAATTGGCTGAGCTGATGACTGTCATCAAACAAACCGCCTTTGGATGCACCCACATCAGATTCGGATAATAGTGTTGCGAGCCATTCCGGCAAGCCTGCACCCAACAACGCTGTTTTAAAATCGGCCTCAGGCAAATTCTGATACGCAATATTTTTGCCGGAATGCAACGCAATTTCTGCTGCGAACTCGGCGAGCGAATAACTTTCATCGCCCGCCAATTCATAGACTTTCCCGCTATGATTTTCTTGCGTCAGCACCGCTACGGCGGCCTCGGCATAATCCACACAGGCTGCTGAGGCAATACGCCCGTCACCCGCGCTGCCAAATACTGCACCTAACTGCAACGCAGAACCTACGCTCGCCAGATAATTTTCGGTGTACCAACCATTGCGCAAAATCACAAACGGAATACCGGCCGTACGCAGCACCGCTTCGGTTTGTGCATGCTCAACACAGAGTGGCAGGGGCGAGGTATCCGCACGCAACAAACTGGTATACACCAGCAGGCCAACACCCGCTTGTTTTGCCGCTGCAATGGCGGCGCTGTGCTGTTCAAAACGACGGCCAATTTCATTGGCGGAAATCAGCAACAATTTGTCGGCACCTTGAAACGCAGCGACCAGACTCTCGGGCTGATTGTAATCACCCTGCCGCACCTGCACCCCCAAGGCGGCAAGGTCGGCAACCTTTTCAGGCGAACGCACCACCACCGCTATTTCATTGGCAGGGACTTTTTTTAACAACGCACTCACAACCAAACGACCCAATTGGCCAGAGGCTCCGGTAACAACAATCATGATGAACTCCTTTATTTCAGTGGAAGAAGTTGTCACACTAGCAGCCTAACTAACTTTTAGTAAGTACGTACAAAAAGGTAAGTATGAAATGACAACCAAAAGCTTGAAAGAAGCCATGTTGCGCGGCGATGTAATGGCCGACAAATGCCCGTCGCGCGCGATACTCAATCATGTCACCAGCCGCTGGGGCGTATTGCTACTTATCGCCCTGCGCGGCGGCACCCACCGCTTCAGCGAATTGCGCCGCAAGGTCGGCGGCATTAGCGAAAAAATGCTGGCACAAACACTGCAAGCATTAGAAAGCGATGGTTTTGTCGAGCGCATTTCCTACCCGGTTGTGCCGCCCCATGTGGAATATTTGTTAACCCCCATGGGCGAACAAATCAGCGAAAAAGTGGAGACATTGGCAGATTGGATTGAATCGAACCTTGCGCACATTTTGAAAGCACAAGAACAGAAATCAGAAAAACGTTGAACCTTTTTTCTGTGATACCCATCACCGCGGGTATCCATAAAAATCAACAGCGGCAAAATAACACCCGATTATTAGCCGCACATTTATTTGTATTTTTTGCATGCCCGACAGCAAATCATGGAGGTTTTTTAATGTCTGACATCAACCAAATTTATGGCGATATGTGGCGCAATGCGGAGGAAAAAATTCGCGCAGGTGCCTACGAAATGGATTCCCTGATTGGTGCAAGCGATGACACACGCAAAGGCACCACGGTGTTGTCCTACCTTAACAAGGCGGAGGGCAATGTGAGCCGCAAGATTATGGAATTTCTCGATGCGCTAGCGGTGCAGGAGCCTGAGCAATATTACTACCCGGAAAATGAATTGCATTTGACGGTGTTATCGGTGGTTAGTTGTGTGCATGGGTTTATGCTGGAGGATGTTGATCAAGCGACTTATCAGGCCGTATTCAACGACGCCGTAAAATCCATTGGCCCGCTGGAGATTCAGTATCGCGGGATCACCGCATCGCCGGGGTGTGTTTTGGTTCAGGGCTTTCCGCTGAACGAACAACTACACCAACTGCGCGAAAATTTGCGCCGCGTTTTTCGCGACTCACCACTGCATTCCACCATCGATAGCCGTTACAAAATTGCCACCGCGCATTCCACCATTGCGCGCTTTCAGGCACCGCTGCGCAACCATTCCGAATTACTGAAACTACTTGAGCAATATCGCACTTATGATTTTGGTGTAAGCCGCATTCATCACCTGGATTTGGTATTCAACAACTGGTATCAGCAACTGTCGCATACCCACCCTATCGCCCAGTATTCGCTGGCGGAAGCGGGGTAAATTCACTGTCGCAAAACTGTCGTATTGATTCGCTAAGCTGGCGCCGTTTTATTTCCTTACAACGGTGTTTTTATGCTCCCCCGCTACTTGCTGATAAGCCAGTTGAGTTTACTCTGGCTGCTGTTGTCCGCTGTTACTCAGGCATCCCCGCAACTCAGTGGAATTGCGACCCACAGCGAATTAGGGCAGGAGCAATTTCTGGCAGCGCTGTACAGCGAAACGCTCAGCAAAGATGCCGACCTGCTGCTCAATACACAGGATGCCAAACGCATGGAATTAAAAATTCTGGCCCGCGAGGGCATTGCACCCCGGCGTTTTACCCGTATGTGGATTGAGGGTGCCGCGATTAATATGCCCGCAGGCGCGATGAATTCTCACGCTGAAAACATGTTGGCGTTCGACCAATTATTTCGCGGCCGCCTGGAAATGAATGATCACCTGATCTTTGATTTTTCGCCGCAACAGGGCACGGTTATTCACCTCAATAGCGTGTACCTGGGCACCATTGAAAACCCGTCTTTTTTTGACGTGTTACTGCGCACTTGGATCGGCAATGTACCGCTGTCGTCCGGCTACCGCGAGGCGTTATTAATGGAGGGAAATATTGACGCGGCACTGCTGCAGCGCTTCACACATATGGAGCCGCGCTTGAGCAGAATTGCGGTAGTAAAAAGTTGGAATGAGACCATTCTTGCCGCCGCGAGTGCAGCCAGTAGTGCCAGCTCCAGTAGTGACAACCGGGGCAACATTTTCGAGAACAATGCCTACAACAATAGCAAAAAAATCGCAGCGGTTAGCAGTGTTAAATCGAGCGCGCCGCAATCTGGAATTGCCTTGACCAATCAATCGTCATTACCTGGAGCCACGCAAGTTGCTGGCGCAACTGCATCAACAACTGAATCAACAAACGCATCGACACTTGCACCCGATGCACCAGCAGTGAATAACACAGGCGATAACGCCGATGACGCACTATCGCAACTGACTGCACAGTCACTGGTTGCACAGCAGTATTACATCTCCGATGCCATGCGGCGGATTTACGCCCAGCTGATTTATCCGCGGCGGGCGCGTGAACTGCAGCAAACCGGCTCGATTAAAATTCGCATCGCCGTGGATGCCGCTGGCAATATCACCGCGTTGCAGCCGCTGGAAACCTCGGAGCACCGCTTGCTCAATCAAGCCGTTGAATCCGCCATCAAAGCCTCAGCCCCCTTCCCACCCTTACCGCCAGAAATCACCGCGCAACAGCTGGAATTTGCGGTGCCTATTACCTTTACGCTCGGGCAGTCATAAGCCCCGTTTTATCCCATCACCATTCGCCCAGCGGTTTCAGTCAACAGCACTCAGTCGCTTTTTTTTTGGCTTTTGCCCACCAACAATCCTTCGTTAACCCGAAGGATTACTGACGCCCAATTCGGCCAAAAAAGCTATATCCGATACATCATATAATAACAAATAAATCTTGTATACTAGAGCACTAGAATGTTGACACCACCAAATAGTCTATGTGACCATCATTTGGTAGCGGCACTAAACCTGCCGGTATTGCTTCGATAATTTTCTAATAATCAACCGCAAAGGTGTCTTTCCGGTGTGTCGTTCAGACACCAGCGCGAAACATCAACAAGGAGACGCTGCCCGGCGTGGCGGCTTGAGACAATAATGAAAAAAAACACCTGTTACAGCACCAACCAAACCACCACAGGCAGTGCCCGGGTCTTTCGGCGTTCACTGTTAGCGGCGGCGATTATGGTCTGCTCGCCCGCACTCTTGGCGCAGACGACCCAGGCACAAAACACCACTAAAACCAAAGCCAGTGACGATGCACCGATCGAGGAAACTATTGTTACCGGTCAGCGCCAATCACTGGAAAGTGCGATGGAGTTAAAGCGCGCCTCGGATACTGTCGCTGACTCCATTGTTCTGGATGAAGCGGGCAAAGTGCCCAGTACCTCCCTGCTGGAAATTCTGGAGCGCGCGCCCGGCGTTACCATGAACCGCGTGCGCGCTGGTGCCGAAGGTTCGCCCGACGGCTTTGCGTTTGAGGGTTCGGGAGTTCAAATCCGTGGTTTAAACAAGACCAAAACACTGATCAATGGGCGGGAAGTTTTCTCTGCCAATGGCGGCTCCGGCCTCAGCTGGGCAGATGTGGGGCCTGAGCTGCTGAAAGCGGTCACCGTCTACAAAGCGAGCCGTGCCGACCTGATTGAAGGCGGCGTTTCCGGTACCGTCGACCTGCAGACCCGCATGCCGTTTGATTTCAATGGCTTTAAGGCCAATGCGGCGATTTCCGGTAGCTATGGCGACTACTCCGAGGAAATCACTCCGGCAGGTTCCGCCATGATATCGAACCGTTTTGATACCGATTTTGGTGAGTTCGGGGTGCTGCTCGATCTGGCTTATTCGAAGATCGAATCCCATGACAGCAACATCATCGTTCCGCCCTACTACGCCACGCAATACGAGGGCGAGCGGGTCTACGTACCGGGCGGCATACGCTACAGTCAGGATCAATTTGAACGCGTTCGCAATGGCTATTACGGCGCACTTCAGTGGGCGCCGAACGACAACCTTGAGCTGTTCCATACCACTTTTATTTCCGAGCGCGACAGCAATCGCGACAGCCAAATCCTGTCGGTGGAACCGGGCACACCCGTTGGTGTATTTGACGGTGCAGTGTTTGACGATGGCGTATTCGTGAAAGGTGCAATCTCCAGCCCCAACCTAACCTCCGGCCTTAGCGTATCGCCCAACTCCAGCTTCACACCGTCGTTCAGCCGCACGGCCGACCACAGCACCGGCTTCAAATACGACGCTGAAGGCTGGGACATGAGCGGTAGCTACCAGTACGTGAAAGCCGAATCGAGTTCCGGTAAATACAGCCTTGGCAGCACCGTGATTCCGACAATCGGGCAAATCAATATGGATATGTCGGGCAAGCGACCGGTGGTGAGTTTTGAAACCCCGCTCTCAACCGACCCGGCACAATCCGGGCTTTCCCGCATCAACTGGTTGGACACCGCCAATGAAGGCGAAGCCCATGCCATTCAACTGGATGCCAATATTGAAATCGGCGATGGGTTCTTCAAAAAACTGGCTATCGGCGGTCGTGCAGCAGCGCGTGAGGAATCTGATAGTTTTGTCGGAACCTGGTGGTCGGCAACCGGCCGCGGCTGGAATGGCGTGACGCGCCCCTTCGTCAGCACCGCCCCCGAAGGCGATTTTGAACTGGAAGAATTTTCGAATTTCTTTAAAGGGGACATCCCCTCACTCGGTGGTGTTTGGGTGGGGACGCGTCAGGTTAATGACTATGCCCAGTTCGACCGCGTATACGATACCTATCTGGCCTGCGGCCCCACGCTTCAACATCAGTGCAGCAATCCGGATACGACCACCTACCTCTACAGCACCGACGGCACACTGCGTAACCGCAACTTTGACCAGCGCCCATCCTTTTACGAGACGGAACATGACACCCAGTCAGCCTATGCGATGGTGGGCTTTGCGAATGATAGCGACGCCTGGTTCCTGAATTTCAGCGGTAATTTTGGGGTGCGCTGGGTGAATTACGACATTAGTAGCCAGGGCAATTTCAACTTCAGTGGTGGCGCGCGTTACTACGCGAGCCTGGCCGATGCCCAGGCGTCAGTCGAAGCTATGGGTGGCCTGGAAAACGTCGCTGCCTGGCAAGAAGCCAACGAAGGTGTGCAGCCGCCATTGACGCGCGAGAGTGTGGGTTACGAAAAAGACCGCATGGGCAGCTTCTCCAAGGATTATTTCCTGCCGTCATTCAATATCAAATTAGAACCTGCGGAAGGCTGGGTAATGCGCTACGCCCTGACCCAAACCCTCACGCCACCGCGCTACCCGGATATCCGCGCGCAGGGTATCGCTGGCGTGCAGACCACCGAAAACCCGCTCAACGACGAGTTGGCTGCGCTCAATCCGGGTGATGATGTATCTATCCCGGCGATTTTCTCCGGCTATACCAATACCACTGGCAACCCCTTCCTGGAGCCGGAAATCGCCTTGAACCACGACCTCTCCTTCGAGTGGTACCCGAAAAAAGGCACCTCGATGAACCTGGCGCTGTTCCATAAAACCATCGACAACTACATCACCTTCAACAACTTCTCGGCACCGGCGAGTGACTTCTTCTCCGAAGGGGATTACCCGCAATCGGCATTGGCGGATGGCAGTGGCAGCAACTTCCTGGATGGCTCAGTCACCAGCCGGACCAACTTCAATGCCGAGGGTGACACCATCATCCGCGGTTTTGAATTGGGCGGGCGCACCTATTTCGATGCACTGCCCGGCTGGATGAGCGGCTTTGGTATCGAAATGAACGTCACCTACATCGACAACAAAGCGCCGGATGCCTTTGCCCAGGACATCAATGGCGATGAACTCAAGGTGCCGGTGATCGGACTGTCGGAGTGGGCCTACTCCACCACCCTGCTGTACGATTGGGATAGATTCAGCGCACGTTTGGCCTGGAACTGGCGTGATCGTTATTTAACGACCACCAACGACTCGGGCACGACCAATGTCTATAACGATCCGTTTAACGGGCAGCAAATCCAGTTCGGTATGCCGGTCTACGCGGCGGCTTCCGGTCGGCTGGATGGCAGCATCTCCTACCGTTTGACCGATAACGTCAACATCAAACTGGATGTGCAAAACATCACCGACGAAGACCAGCGCACCGAGATGGAGATCCTGTCCGGACGCTTTGTTGATCGCGCGGTGTTTGTGACTGACCGTCGCATTGGCTTGCACCTGGGCGTTAACTTTTAACCGAGCACTAGCTGTTAACTGAGCACGGCAGGACGCTCTTGAGCAAACTTGACCACATAATAAGAGGCACATAAATGAGCAAGAGCGTTCTGATTGTTGGCGGAGGAACCGCTGGTTGGATCTGCGCCGCCTATATGGCGCGGATGCTGGCGGTGGACACTCCCGGCGGCGTAACGATTACGCTGGTCGAGTCTGACGAAATTGGTATCCTCGGTGTTGGCGAGGGTACCTTCCCGATTATCCGCAAGACCATGAGTCGCATCGGCCTCGATGAAAGCGAGCTGATTCGGGAAGCCGATGCCACCTTCAAGCAAGGCATCAGGTTTAATAACTGGAAGAAAAATCCAGCCGATGATCCCCATGACACCTACTTCCACCCCTTCCAGGTTGCGTCCCAACATACCGACATGGACCTTCTACCCTATTGGCTGCTCGGTGTGGCCGGGGATGTTCCCTGGGCCGAGGCCTGTACGGTGCAAGAGCGGGTGGTGGACGCCAAACTGGCACCCAAACTGATTACCCACCCTAATTACAATGCGCCGCTCAATTACGCCTATCACTTTGATGCGGGAAAACTGGCGCAAGTCGTATGCCGTCAGGCGATGGCGATGGGTGTGAAGCGGCTGATAGATACCATCGACGATGTGAAGGTTGATGAACATGGCATCGCCTCAGTGCTGGGGCGAACCCACGGCGAACTCAAAGCCGACCTCTATATTGATTGCACCGGATTTCGTGCACGGCTGATCGGCGAGGCGCTGGGCTCGGAATTTACCTCCTATAAAGATCAATTGTTCTGCAACCGCGCGGTGGCCATGCAGGTCCCCTATGATCGGCCCGATGCGCCCATTCCCTCCTGCACCTATACCAGCGCGCAAGACGCGGGCTGGATTTGGGATATCGGCCTGCATAATCGTCGCGGCGTCGGCTATGTCTATGCGTCCGATTACTGCAGTGACGATGAAGCACTGGCCACCTTAAAACGCTATATAGGCCCTGCTGCCGATAATCTTAAACACCGGAAACTGGCCTTTGAAGCCGGGTTTCGCAAAACCCAATGGCACAAGAACTGTATCGGCGTTGGGTTGTCGGTAGGTTTTATTGAGCCACTGGAAGCCACCGGCATCAGCTTTGCCGAGGTTGCCGCGCTTATGCTGTGCAACCTGTTTCCCTGGTCCGGCGATTACGAGCGCTCGGCCCAGCAGTTCAACCAGGCCATGACCAAGCGGTTTGAACATGTGATCGACTTTATCAAGCTGCATTACTATTTGAGCGAGCGTACAGACACCGCGTTTTGGCGCGACAATCGCGCGCCCGCGTCGGCCTCCGATTATCTGAAAGGCAAACTGGAGCAATGGCGCCACCGGCCGCCATCCTTTCTCGATATTGATGCCAGCCATGACATTTTTGATGAAAACAGTTGGCAATACATCCTTTACGGTATGGGGTTCAAGACCGACATCAGCGCCCGCGCTGGCGCGTTACGGTTTTATGACGACGCCAAACGGGAGTTTGAGAGCATTCGCCAGCAGAGCAACAAGGCGATGACCGCTGTACCCAGCCACCGCGACCTGATCAATGAAGTGGTGGCAAGAGGGTTCCGTAACGCCTCTGGCGGGCAGCGATGAAGCCGGTGAACAATGTCGTCATTGTGGGCGGCGGCACCTCCGGCTGGATGTGCGCGGCGGCTATTGCGCGCATGGCACCGCCCAATGCGTCCATTACGCTGGTTGAATCCGAGACGATAGGTGTTATCGGTGTTGGCGAAGCGACCATCCCGCCATTACTGGAATTCAACCAATTTCTCGGGCTGGACGAGCACGAGGTGCTGCGCGAATGTCAGGGCACCTACAAACTCGGCATCGAATTCGTTGATTGGCTCGACCTTGGCAAACGCTATTTCCACCCCTTCGGCTTTTACGGACGCGATACCCCGGAGTTTGCTTTTCACCAGCTGTGGCTTCGCCTGCGATCACTCACAGAAACAGGTAAAGGACCTACCGAGCTGGCGATGGATATCAACGACTACAACCTCTGTGCCATGGCCGCCCGCCATGGGCGCTTCACCCAGCCACAAGGCGGCAGCGATGCGATTTTGTCCACCATGCGTCACGCCTATCATTTTGACTCCATGCGCTACGGTCAGCTGCTGCGCCGCTACGCGGAGCAACGCGGCGTTCGTCGGGTGGAGGGTTTGGTAGAGAGCGTCCAACAGCATCCGGATAACGGCATGATCGAGTCGGTGACACTGGCTGACGGCCAGATGCTGACCGGTGAATTGTTTATCGACTGCAGCGGTTTTAAGTCACTGCTGATTGAAGGCGCGATGAACAGCGAGTTTATCGACTGGAGCCGCTACTTGCCCTGTGACCGGGCGCTCGCCCTTTCCACGACCGGAACAGGCGCGCCAGATCCATTCACTCGCGCCACAGCAGACAATGCCGGCTGGCGCTGGCGCATTCCCCTGCAAACCCGCATGGGCAATGGTTATGTCTATTCAAGTGCATTTGCCGATGAAGATGACATACACCGGGCACTGCTTGCCGGTGCCGAAGGCGAAGCCTTGGGCAACCCGCGCCCACTGCGTTTCCGCACCGGCCATCGCCGCCTCTTCTGGGAGAAAAACTGCGTTGCCATAGGTCTCGCTGGCGGTTTTATCGAACCACTGGAATCCACCAGTATTCATCTGGCACAAATTGGCATTCAACGGCTAATTAATCTGTGGCCGGGGCGGGGCATCAATGCAGCGGAGATTGCACACTACAACCGGATAATGACCGCCGATTACGAGCGGCTCAGGGATTTTATCGTGTTGCACTACAGCGCCACCCAGCGCCGGGACACCGAATTTTGGCGCTACGTTGGCAATATGGAGATTCCGGATACCCTGGCCTCCAAGCTGGAGATTTTTCGTGGCAGCGGCCGGGTTATTGCCGCGCCAGACGATTTATTCACGCCCCACAGTTGGCTGGCAGTCATGCTCGGGCAAGGCATCAACCCCACACATTACGATGCACTGGTGGATCGCGTGCCCGAGACTGCGCTTATTCAAAACATGCGGCATTTGAAAGAAGCCATCGCCAAAACAGCAGCCGCATTGCCGAGTCATGAGGCTTACCTCAAGCGCTATTGCGCCGCATAACACAAACAAAGCGCACACTAAGCGGTGGTTTATACCACTACAGCCCATCCAGTTTTTTAACCGCTTCACTTCACCGGCGCTTTTCAGCGCCGGTTTTTTAATGTACGGCTTGCTGCTGCAATGCATCTTCCGCAAATAATTGATTGATCCAAATATCGCGCTGCTGGCTGTTGGCATGCACTAAATTAATGATTGGTTTTAACAGCTGTTGTGTCAGGGTGGTAGTTGCATAACACTCCAGCGTTTGCCGTGCTATATCCAGCACCCCCAACAACACGTCGGAGTGGTGGGTTTGACACAAACTGTAGCCATATTCAAATAGTGTGCGCACATAATTTTTAATCGCACAGTTTTTACAATCTGCAATATGAATTAATAATTCAGCCTGACAATAGGCGTGCTGATAAGCATCGACAGCGGCATTCCAATCCTGCCGATGAAGTTCACTGCGTGCGTTGTCCAGCAAATAACGCCAGCGGTAAATCGCCTGTGCCAACATATGTTGGTGTTTGGTTTTAACACTAGCCTCTATCGTTTCTGTAGCAGTATGTATGGTTCCCATATACCTCTCCTAGGACGCCAAGGCACAGCATTCATATTCACTGACTATTTGATTTACCCAGGCAGCAACACGCCTATCGGTTAATTCAAATTGTTGGTCTTCATCTATCGCCAAACCACAAAATTCCGTTTTACTTTCATTCAATGCCAGCGATGCCGCCACCTTATATCCCTCTGCTGGCCAATGGCCGATGACCTGTGCGCCCGTTGCTAATACACGCTCGTATAGCCAGCCCATAGCATCGACAAAATAATCACCGTAACCGCGCTGATCACCCAAACCATAAAGCGCTACCACCGCTTGGGATAAATCAGTGAGTTGTAAATCTCCTTCAAAATCTTCCCAGTCCTCTTGAATACCCCCAAAATCCCACGTGGGAATTCCCATCACCAAAAAGCGATACTGTTGCAGTACCACCGAGGTAACGTCGCACACATTCATCATGTCCACGCTATAACCATAACTGCGCAATGCCTGTGCGATTTTTTCTCCAACCTCTTGTGTGTTACCCGTGTCTGTGCCAAACACCAAGGCGATATTTGCTTGCGGCGCCATAGATAATTTCCTCTTTCTTTGCGTACCCCTCCCTGCGCGATGCAACTATCGCGCAGGGAATCTCTACTTCCCTAAAATAAATAGATAAATAAATAAATAGATGCACTTTATTAAAACGCGTAGGTCAGGCTTGCTTTGAAATTGCGCCCCGGTTCTGCATAGCGATTAATGCCATCGCCGCTTACCCCACCGCGTGCACCACCAGCGCCTTCGGTGACAAATTGCACGCGCTGCCAGCGCCAATATTGTTCGTCGGTAATGTTGTACAACCCCATGGTGATTTTTAACGCGGGCGTAACCTGATAGCGCCCCTGCAAATCAAACAAGGTAAATGCATCGGTTAAAAATGCCGCGCCTTGACTTTGTGTGCCATTAACAGCAGTGACCACTACATCATCCGCATTTTTACTGCCCGAGCGAGTCATGCTAAAACTCGCCGCCCAACGACGATCATCGGGTTGGTACTCAATACCAACAACACCCGAGTGCGGCACAATACTTAACAGCGGGTCGCCATTTTTCTTTTCGCCTTCGTTGTAGGAGTAGGCAAAACGCAGCGCGATATTGCGATCCAAATTCCACTGCCCATCTATTTCAAATCCTTTCACTACCACCTCGCCACTATTAACCGGCATGGTGTAGTCATCACCCGTTGCATTAGTGCAAGTACCGCGACTACAGCTTTGAAAAACCGTGTCGTTTAAGCGTGTGAGAGTTTGGGTTTCAATAAAATTGCTGTAGTCATCGTGAAAAATAGCGGCGTTAATTTGCACCGCATTATTGGCAAAACCATAACGCAATTCTTTATTCAAACTTTCTTCGGCTTTTAAATCGGGGTTGGCGACCGAATCCCATAACAGCACCTCCTGCCCTGTTGCCGCATCCGTCCCTACACTGGTGACGGTGGTGTAATAAAGGTTTTCAGTGGATGGCGCGCGGAAGCCGCTTCCGAGCTGTACTGCCAAATGCTGTTGCGCAGTCAATTGATAATCCGCACCTAATTGCCAGGTCGCCTGCGTAAAGTTCACATCGCCAATAGTGGCCGATGCATCCTGATACTGCGCGCCCAATTCCGGTGAATAGTCAAAACTGTCAACCCGCGCCCCCAGGTTAAATGTCCACGGGGAATTAACCGGCACCAGTTGATCGCGCACAAATCCATGCCAATGAGTCACTGCAGTTTCCGGTACAAAATCCGGGTCAATTTCCACCACTGAAGCCGTATTACTGGTGCCGAGATAACGGGTATCGATGGAGGCATAATTCACATCGCGCACTTCTGCACCCAGGCCGTAGATTAATTCCTGTTCCAGTGCAGTGCCGGCAATATTTTTACTGAATTTAAACCGCGTGGTGTGAGCATCCTGCTCGTAGTAACGATCCTCCGAGCGATAACAGGGCGATACCCCTTGTGGGCAGGTAGTGGAATTAAACAGCATCAAGGTATAGCCGCTGTTGTAGCTATTTTGATAATCGTAATTCCAATCAAACATATCAAACCAACGGGACTCGGCAAGCCATTGGTAATTCACGCCGATACGATCGCGCTCGTTGTCGTCATCCGTAGTGCGCGTTAAATAACTCGCATCCACACGCGATAAATTATTGAGCTGTGAATTTGCACGGTAGTGTTCAGCAACCATTCCTAACCGATGGGATGGGCTGGCATAAAAATATAATTTGACTAACGCGTTGGTGGATTCTGCATCGAGCGGATCGGCAATTTCGCGCGCGCCACCGGTAATATTCTCACCCTTACCCTGCACCTCCAGTTCATGACTTTGACGCTGGGTGAGCACCAGTAAACTTTCCCAGGCACCGGTGCGATTGGCGAGTGTTGCGCTCAGCAACGCTTCATCAGAATCACTGGCGTAGCCGGTTTTCAGGCTGAGAAACGTGTCGTCGCCCTGCGCTGCCAAATAATCTGCCGGGTCTTTGGTGATAAACATAACCGCGCCCGATAAACCGCCACTACCGACAGCGATTGAATCCGCGCCTTTAATAATTTCTACCGATTTCAGTGCGTCTATATCCAACCCGCCGCGCGTGGATCGAAAAAAATCGTAAGCTTGATAGCTCGCCGGATCGAGGGTTTCACCCATGGATAAACCATCTACAGTCATGGCTACACGATCGCCATCCAAACCGCGAATATTAAAACCATTAGCACCAAACCGGCCTATATCGCTCACACTCACGCCAGGCATATAGCGCACCAAATCATCCAGATCGGTCACTTGCTGATTATCCAACGTCTCGCGGTTTACTAACTGACTGGATGGATGCGCTGATTCTTGCTCCGCTTGTGCCGTGACCACTACTTTGCCCAATTTCTTTTTTTGTGCGCCAGCCTGCACCGAATCGGCAGCTAACACCTGAGCAGATGCAAACGCGGCACACGCCATAAATGCAGCGAGTAAATTACGGGGAAACAACTTTTTCATTTTGTCCTCATTAACCAATACAACATCGTTTTTTATATGCCGAAGCGCTTATGGCAATTCGGCACGCATATTTTTTTGGCTAACAAGGCATACTCTTTTATGAGTTTTTGATTTTTCTTTTTTTGGAGGTAAAAATTTTTGGGTGATCAAGTGGTAGGTGAAAAATTATTTACGGTGTGGGCAATGGATCTTGCTCGTTGATGACACCATCCTTATTTAAATCCCAGCCGGCGAACATCCGTGTTCCTGAGACAGCAAATTCCTTCACTGTAAGATCTCCATCCTTGTCCTTATCCAACACCCCAAACCGCACATGGGCTTGTTTGAGTTGTTTGGTTCTATGCTCTTTTTGCTCCTCAGTCATACGCGCGACAAACTCCTGCACATACTCGTCTTCATCAATACGCTGATCCTGATTGCTATCCATAGCGCGTAAATGTGCCGCGCGCGCCTGATCAAATTCGGCGCGAGTTAGTACGCCGTCACCGTTTTGATCGTAATCCTTGATAAAACTCTGGCGATGCCCGGCACTCGCGCCGTGACTGCGCTGATGCGGGGTAGCACTGTGCGCTTTTTTAGCTGCTGCCTTAAGCTCCGGGTTAGATTCTGATGTAGATTCTGGTTTAGGCGCCGATTGGCAGGCGGTTAACAGCAACAATGCCAGTGGCAGGACAAAATATTTTTTAGCCATCATAAAAATTTTCTCGTCATCAAGATAAATGTTGGAAAAATTACAGCGCCGGTTGCACGGCAAAACTCAGGGTGTAGATGTAACCGTAATTAGGCGCCTCAGCCCCCTTGGGTGCGGGTGAACTTTTGCGCAGGTGCAGCAAATAAATACCGGCGTTATTGAGTTCAACACTGGCCTTGCCGCTGTGATCTGTAGTGGTGGTGTATGCAGGTTGTTGCTGTTGAGTGGAATTCTGCGCGCTAAAAATACTGGCAGGCTGATTCACCAGCGGTTTGCCATCCAGCAATACCGAAAATTCAAACTTCTCACCCGCATATAAATCATTGGGGTGAGTGATGGGTACCAACTCCAAACCTTTGTTATAGGGTTTCAGCGCGCTAGTGTCCGGAGCTTTTAAAGTCAAATAGGTTTCCGCGAGGGTGACAGATTGATAGTGATCGAGCAGCTTGTGCCCTTTGGGCAAAACTTCTTTGGGGTCGCGGGTGTGTTTGCGTTCACCATTGAGTTCATACATGCGAAATACCGCACCCAAACGTGTGCCGGTGGTGAAGCGATAGGTGCCTTCCTGCTGCGCTTGATATTCCAGCACACTGCGGCTGGTAAATTGCTCCACCCGCGCGGGCGCCACCCAAACACCAGCGGGTGTTAGCACCTGAAAATTGCCTTTATCAAAGGCGACATCGGAATGGAAAAAGGTTTCAGCAAACCCAGCATCCAGGCTGATCCACCCCTTGTGCGCAGGTTCAAAGGCGGTGGGGGCGATGAACGGCGTGTGGGCATATACCGCCGAACAAAAACCGAGAACGAACATAAAAGAAAGGGAAAACGCGAGCAGGGTAAAACCTGATAAAGCTTTCATCGATGGCTCCTGTAAGTCCCAGCTGTTGCCAGGGACAATGAATTAGGGAGCCAATCATACGCAAAGATGAGAACCATTATCAATACAAATGATAACAATTCTTATTTGTTAAGTTAAATCAACCGGAATACTAGAACTCGAACTCAAGCCCAAAGCGCAGGCTGGTGTCCGGTGTTTGTGCATCCAGACCAAACATCAGGCCCAGCTCCCAGCGCAGCTGCTTGCGGCCACCCAATTTCTGGATGCCCATTAGCGCTGGACCGGCAGCCCAGTCCTGATCATCCAGGTAAATTTCCAGTGCAGGCTCCAGTGCGGCGGAATAGCGATAACGAAATTGGGCACGCAGTGCGGTTTCCACTTCGTCTTCGATATCTGCGCCGTATTCGTATTCGACTATAGCGTTGGCCGTCCCCACCCAGCGGCTGCCCAATTCTTTAGCCCAAAGTAAACCCACCGCCAGTTCGCGGCGATCAATATCCCGCGCACCACCCGCCTCCACCAAGAGCCCCCAATCCGCCCAGTACTCACCCTGCTCGGTGATTTGCCATTTTAATTCCGCTTCATAACCGCGAATTTCTTCACCGTCGTGGCCAATGGATTCGCTGAGCAAATACACTTCGGTGAAAATTTTATCGCTCCACGCGTAACCCACGCCCACGCGGTTTAACAAAATATCCTCGCCGCCCAGATCGCGCAGGGTCGCGCCGTACTCCAATTCGCGCTCGCCCTGTTCAACGTAGGGCTGGTAAACACGGGTGATATCGGCATAAACAGGTGCGATAAAAAAAAGCGCCGCACAGACAGCACTGCCGAGCAGAGAATGTTTAACATTTTTTTTAATAGTTCTTTTAATCATTACTTTGATCTCGCTTGCGCCATACACCACCCAACACTACCTGCGCTACCAAAAACAATCCTGCCAATAAAATCGGGGTAATCGCGGCGCCATAAAAAATAATTTGAATCGGTGTGGGCTGAGCGTCGTAACCCAGCAGTGCATACAACAGCTCCCCCAACCAACTTTGTTCGGCCACAATAAAACTGCTGTCCCACAGTGGCTCCGCTGAATCCAGCAAACCAATTTGCAATAATTGCTTGGCAATTTGCATGGATAAACCACCAGCCAATAAGGTAGCAATGACTAAAAATGTTGGCAGAAAAAATTGGCGACGCATAAACACTAACAAGTAATAGGTGATAGCGCCCAAACTCAAACCAATTCCCGTACCGATGATCGCGCCGATTAACGCGGAGGTGAGTGCATCGGGCTTATGGGTAAAACTGGATAAATAAATCCAGACTTCAGAGCCTTCACGCATTAGCGAACAACTCACAATAATCACAAACAATAGCGACAGGCTTAATCGCTGCAACGCAGCTTGTTTGTACAACTTCGGCATCAACATTAGCGCAAGCAAAATAAAACTGAGTGCTACCACAGCATATAAACCGGCGTTAAGTATTTCCTGCCCGGTACCCTCCAGCGCGTCGGCAATCGCGTAGGCATTGTGTGCAAGAAACCATGAACCCAGCACACCTATCAGCAACGCCCACAAACTCCACACCAGCCGCAATTCATATTGCCGGCTGAGTGCGAGCAACAGGCTGAACATCAGTGCCGCCTCTAATACTTCGCGCAATACTAACAACACGGCATCGACCATATTACTGCTCCACCCGAATCACACCCTGCGCGGTTTTGGGATTAAACTCGCCAAAAAAAGGATAATCGCCCGGCTTGAGCGGGCCAATAAAAATTGTCGCTTTGGCACCACCCATAATCACTTTTTCGCGATTGAGTTCGTAACTTTCAAACTCTTCGGGTGTTGGGTCCTGATTGATAACCAGTAATTTAATTTTGGTATTGGCGGGCACCACCAATTGTGAGGGATAAAATAAATGCCCGCGAATTTCAATAGTGAAAGTCGGTACTTCTGCCTGTAAAACACTGCTTAGCAATAACAGCATCAACCCCACACAAAGGGGAAAAGTATTAGTTATTTTTTTCATTGTGATTATCTCTACTAGCGCCATGCTCAATTTTTTTAATCGTTACCGGTGCAGCAATGGCCGCAAAGGTCACTATGGCTAACAGGCCGTGATCAAAACGCGATTGGGTGAGCGCAATCTGTGCGTTATGCAACTCCACCACCTGCTGCACAATTGACAAGCCCAAACCGCAACCGGGCGTTTGTGAATTGTGGCGATCCCCACCCACCCGATAAAAACGATCAAATACCCGCGCCTGTTGCTCAGCAGGAATACCGGGGCCGTTATCCATCACTTCCAACACAACATCCTTCCCGCGCAGCCAACTATTCACCACAATCACACCATCCGCCGGGGTGTATTTAATGGCATTGCCGAGTAAATTATTCAGCAGCGATGCCAGTGCCGCGCGGTCGCCCAGCACCCAGCACTCATCGCCATTAAATTCGATCTGGTGATTTTTTTGCGCGAGCGCTGCACTGCAATCCACCACCGTTTGTTTTGCCAACAAAGTTAAATTCACTGGCTCAAAGCGCCCCATAAAATGATCTGGCGCGGTGCGGTTGAGCAGTAATATTTGCTCCACCAGATAACTCATGCGTTCAATACCCAACTGTAATTTCACCACCGACTCCGGTGCCGGATGCAATTCCCTGGCTAAATTTTCACAGTGAATTTTAAGTGCGGCGAGCGGTGTACGCAGTTCGTGGGCCGCATCACCAGAGAAACGTTTTTCACGCGCAAAGGAGGCATCCAAGCGGCGCAACAATTCATTGGCCGATTGAGCCAGTTGTAATAATTCTACCGGCATATCGCGCTGTTCAAGCGGGTGTAAATCTGTCGCTTCGCGCTGACGCAATTCCCGCGCGAGCTTGGCAACGGGGCGCAACCCCACACCGGCCACCCACCAAATAATTAGCGCAATTAATGGCAGCGCCAGCACCATGGGATAAACCGCTTGCAAAATCATGGATTCAGCCAAGCGATAACGCTGATCATCGCGCTCGGCAATAATGTACCAACTTTGTTTGTCGCTACTGGCGGTGACTAATAAATGCCAGCGGTAATTATTAAAATTAAAATAGCGAAAGCCCTCCTCCAGCGATACCAGAACTGTATCTGGCATGGCAGCCGAGCGCGCCAATAATGTTCCATCATTATTAACCCATTGAAATTCCAATGAGGATTCAACATCGCTGGCACGCGCCGGAAATTCAATGACGCGATTTGTATTGCCCGTTATTGCATGCAATGGCAAGGCATAATTTAATAAATCTACCTGTTGTAATAAACGTTGATTAAATAAACGTTCCGCTTCATCCATACTGCCGAGATAACCGCGCACTGCCGCCGCAAAATTTGCCAGTGTCACTATCGCCACCAACACAATTACCAAAAAACGGCGAATGGATTTCACGGCTTGGGCACCATGTAACCAATACCGCGAATAGTGCGAATAAAATCGGCGGGCAATTTTTTACGCAAATTATGGATATGCACTTCAATCGCGTTACTCGCCACTTCATCGCCCCAGGAATACAATTTTGCTTCCAGCCCTTCGCGGGTTTGAATCACACCGGCACTTTCCATCAGCGCTTTTAACAACATGTATTCGCGGCGCGATAAACTGAGCGGCACACCACCCACACTCGCCTCGTGCTGTGCGGTATTCACCGCGACAGAAGCAATGGTAATCACAGAGGAAGAGGCTGTGCCCAAACGCCGCTCCAGTACCCGCAAACGTGCGAGCAATTCATCGAGCGCAAAGGGTTTGGTGAGGTAATCGTCGGCGCCGGAATCCAGCCCTGCAACTTTGTCGGTGGTGGTATCGCGTGCAGTAAGAATTAATACCTGGGTGTGCAATTTTTTTTGTCGCACCCGTTTTAATACCTCCAGCCCGTCCATATCGGGCAGGCCCAAATCCAGCAGCAAAATATCCGGCGGTTCAGCAACTACCTGAGTGCACGCCGCTTTGCCATTGTCCAACCAATTAACGGCAAAACCAGCGCGTTTTAATGCACTGACAATGCCGTCGGCGAGCAAACTATCATCCTCTACCAGCAATATTTGCATTCAGCATTCCGTTAACGTAATTCGGTGGGGAACCCGATCATAAATGTTTTTTAGCCTTTGCCATGGCCGCTGTAATTTCACCTTTGCGCCCGGCATCGGCAGATTCGCGACCAGGGCGCGGCGCGGCTTGCAGTGCTTTTTCAAACGCTGCAATTGCCTGTTGATATTGTTTCTCTTCCAACAGGTAATCGCCGTAAAAGTAATTGGAGTCTATGCCATCCGGATTATAGCTCAAGCCTTTCAGCAGCATTTCTTTGGCTTTTTTACTATCGCCAAAACCCACCGGCCAACCGGGCACTTGATAGTAGAGTGAACCAAGGCTGGTATAGGCGGAACCCTGCATGGCATCCGGCTGCAATTTAATGGCCTGTTCAAATAATTTTTTAGCCTGCTTGACTTGATCCAGCGCACCCAAACCGCCTTTTGCTCCAGCGTAGGTGGAGCGAATAATGCCTTCCCATATCAAATAAGGCGCCGATTTATTGGCAGCGGTTAATTGTTGTGCCTCGCTCACCAGTGCGGCAAAGGCTTTTTCTTGCTGCGCCTCGGGGGTGGAATATTTAATCTCGGCCCAGCGGGTTTGCAATTGTTGTATATCACTGGTTTCATCGGCATAAGTGTTCATTGCCAAACCACTCATGGTTAAAAATGCCATGAATCCCAGCATGACGCTTTTCAAGATTGTGTTGTGTATAAAATGAGTTTTCATAATCGCACCTTTAGGATAAACGGGTTGAAGTAGTTGCATTAGATTCTGCGGCAGGAGCAGATGATGCCTCCGATGCAGATGAGGATTGTGCATAACGGCGAATAACCGGTAATTGTTTGCGCAGCGCACCATCAATAAGGCGCGGAAACATACTGTTGATGCGCAAAAATAATCGCTCCGGCCAACCAATATTGCGATCGCGCATTTGTGTTGCAGACAACATTTTTTCGGCTACCGAAGCAACCAATTCAGGTTCATCTTGCGCATTACCCAACTCGCTATTTAGCGCACACACCGCCGAATTATTAATGCTGGTATTGGTGGCGCGCGGAGCGAGATAAGCCACTTGCACTGCACCATCGCTCAACTCGCGCCGCAGCGCTTCACTAAAACCACGCAATGCAAATTTACTTGCACAATAAACCGCAAAACCAGGGTAGCCTAGACCACCAAAACTGGAACCTATGGTGAGAATACGCCCACTGTACTTGTGCAAAAACGGCAGCACCAAACGCGTTACTAAAATAGTGGCAGTGACATTGGTATTAATAACAGCTTCAATTTGCTCCGGCTCGTTGTTGGGCAAAATCCCAAACAAACTAATGCCCGCACAATTAATTAAGATATCTACCGGCTGTGGCAAAGCAATTAATGCAGTGCGAATACTTTCCCGCCCGGCATGGGTTGCAATATCTGCCACCAGCGTAAAACCTTTATTCTTTTGTAAGTCTAATTCCCTCGCTAAAGCATTGAGTGTGGGCGCCGAGCGGCCAACTAAAATTAGTATCGCCCCTTGATGGGAGAGACGACGCGCAATAGCCTGACCAATGCCGCCCGTAGCACCGGTGAGCAACACAATTTTTCCGCGCATAGTCATAATCTGCACTCCTCTCAGGCGGCTTGCGCCAACGGTTTTTGCTCAATAGAGCGAAAAATATTGCCGTATAGAGTGAAAAACATTTTTGCGGCGTGGACTATATCGTCCCTATCTTTTTGGTCAGTCAAGCCATTCATTAACTTTTCAAAAAACACCATGTGTTCCAAATCCAAACTGCCGTGTGAGCGCAAATACGAAAACGCTTTATTCGGCAAGCCCAAGTGTTGCTGGATAATATCCGCCGCTTGCGTCGCCAAATTAATACTGGTGCCTTCCAACACCAGCACCATGCCAAAAAAAGCCATGGGGTTATTGCGCATTACCGTGTCGTAGGCGTAGGCCACCATTAATTCAGTGGCTGCATTGGGGCGACCATGGCGCACCGTATCTTTATCCACACCGCAGGCAGCAAGGTCATTTAAAATCCATTCCTGATGCCCTAATTCTTCTTCAATATATTCAGCAATCGCTTCACGATAATTTTCTTTTTCAGCAGGCAAGCGGCTACCCACTGCCATCAACAAAGGCACTGTATGCTTCACGTGATGATAAGCCTCGGTCAGGAAGGCGATATATTCCTGCAGGCTAAATTGCCCCAAACCAATACAGCGCTGGATAATGGGCGCACTCAATAAATAATTACGCTCAACCGCCGTTTCTGCTTGTAACCGATCAAAAAAGTTCATGGATAGCTCCTGCAGTAGTGCTGCTTGTAGAGGGGTAAGAGGTAGAGGCATCAGAGGTAGATAGCTCAGAGATAGAAAGCGCAGAGGTAGAAAGCTCAGAGGCAGTGGAATAAACTGTATTAATCAGTTCGGCATAAACAGCCTGAATCGCCGTGCGACGCAAGCGTCCGTTGTCGGTTAACAGCTGATTAACGGGAGTAAAAGCTTCGCGAGCAATAATAAATTTTTTCACCTGTGCATAATCAGGCAAGGTTTTATTGATACGCGTAATCTCGGCACGCAATTGTTCGCTGGAACTCGTCGCTCTAGGCACAATAATCGCACTGCAAAATGGTTGGGCATCACCCACCACCATCACTTGTTCAACCGCAGGGCTCAGGGTCAGCTCAGCTTCAATCCATTCGGGAGAAATATTGCGCCCGAAACTGCTGATCAAACAATTTTTTTCGCGCCCGGTGATAAATAAAAATCCATCGCTGTCGAGATAACCTAAATCACCTGTATTAACCCATTCATTATTTTCATGCTGGTTATTGAGGTAGCCACTAAATGCATTACCACGGGTAAAAATAACACCGTTTTCAATACGCACTTGCACATGGCTGAGCGGTTTACCCACACTGCCAATTTTATTTTCCAGTGGGGAATTTAAACTCAATACCGATGCACACTCAGAGAGACCATAGCCTTCATACACCGGAATATTGAAATCACGCGCTTGAGCAATTAAACTCGCCGAGGTTTTTGCACCACCCACCGCCACAAATTCCAGCGATGCTGGAGGTATAAAACCTTGTTGGCTCGCAGCCACAATGCCCTGCAGAATCTGTGGCAACACAATCAAACTATTGGGCTGATATTTATATAGTTGTTGCAGCAGTATTGGCAGCGATAGCCGTGAACTACCAGTCAACCCTAAGTGAGTGCCGGGCACAACAATAATTCGTTTACCCAAATACAGCGGCACATACACACCGGCAATATTTTCCAGCAGTGTACCAAGCGGTAATAAATTTAAATGGCAATTTAGTTTTTTATCTGCATCTGGCGCTGCATAAATACGCTCTGCCAAGGCAAGGGTGACATTTTCCAATGCAGCAGTTGAAAGACATACACCTTTGGGTGAGCCGGTAGTGCCGGAGGTAAAAGTAATTTTGGCGATATCGGCGATGGCGGTGGCGTTAGAGGCATTCGCTAAATCATCGAGATAGATATTAGCGAGTGGAGAATTTTTTCTGTCGAAAACCTCCGCTACCGGTGTTATATCACCACACACCAGCAAGCCGGATAATTGCGCATCAGTTATTACATGCTGCAGTTGCGCCGCCGAAAAAAAGCGCGGCAGGGGCACCAGGGTGATATTCGCTTGCCAGGCGGCAAGGTCAGCCACAATCCACTCAATGGAATTTTCGCCCCACAAACCGGCGCGACCAATATTTTGCGCGACCAACCAATCTGCCAACTGATTAATTTGCGTCGCCAGCTGCGCATAAGTCAGTTGAACATTGTGGCCGGTTAAGGCAATTTTTTCTGGAGTGGCGCCAGCATGATGATAAATCGCGGCGAGAATTTTATTCATCATTCTGCTCCAGTGAAGTGCTCAGCTCGATTGAATTTTTCGTCGCACAACTTTCATTTGCTAATAGAAACTGTGCACAAAGTTTTTCAATCGGACGACTGATGGCCGCAACGGTCGCGCGGTACATCGGGTTTTTGCGCGCGGCCATCATCGCCGGGCGATTATCACCAAACATCACTTGCGGCTGATTATTGTAGTAAGTGCCCCAACTGGCGCCGCCATCGGGCAACACACTCGGATCCGCATCGGCCAATACCATGGGCGAATAGCGCAAACGCGCGAGTAGCGCTTTTACTTCGCGGGTGCCGGTAAACAATACATAGTGATAACCCAAACGCTCCAGTACTTCACCAATCACAATAAATAACAACAAACTGCTGCCTTTCCAGGTTGACACCAGGTTGCCGACCTCCACGATTTGCTCGCGCGCTACCGGCACGCCGAGTTTATGGCTAATCACCTGCTCGATAGGCGCCGCCAAATACTGCTCCGCAAACAACTTGCCATTGCTTGCCGGTGCCAAGCCCACCGCCGCCGAATATTCACCACCACAACGCAGGCTGATGAGATTGGGCAGGAAGTGAGTAACCTCGGCGCCATGTACTGCCGAAAAACGCGCATGAATATAAGCCTCCACCGCTGCACGCTCAGGCGAAGCAAGGGTTTGTAGACCAAAGCGGGGAATTCTGATTTGCGGCAAGCGCGGCATATGCCACTGACTGGTGCTGTGTTCAACCAAGCTATCGCTATTTATTGGCAAGCCAAAAGACAAGTCTTTCATTACTGCACCCTGAAGGTTGGAAACTGGAAGTTCTTAGGGTGCAGACTAGGGAAGGAAACTTAAGGGAAAATTAAGGAAAAACAAAATAAGAGGGATAAGTGAAAAACGCTGCAAATGCGCTGCAGCCACCCAGTAAGAAACCTAAATAGTAAGGAACCTAAATAGCGACAGGTTTAAGCCGGTGAAACAGCGGCATAAAGGTTTCGTTGAGGATTTTTTCCATTTTTTTCAACTTACCCGGCGCGCCATCGTAATCGACCGAGGTTGATTTGCCGGCAAATAAAATGTGATTGCCGAACTCGCCAGAACACACTAACAGCGAGGAGAAGTGTTCAGTCAACGCAATAAAAAACGCGGAACCAGGCTCAGGAAGGCGATGGAAGTTAATTACCAGCCAACCATGTTTAGTGAGCGTGCGATAACATTGTTGGGCGAATTGTTTCTGCGCCTGAACCGGACTCATATGATAAGCATCGTAGAGGTCGGCAAAAATAATATCGGTACTGGCATTTTTACTGGACTGGATTTGCAGTCCGGCATCTTCAATAGACACCCACACCCGTTCATCGTCGGGAATATCAAAATAATCGCGCGCTATGTCGTACACCTTGGAGCGTAATTCCACCACATGAAAATCGCAGTGCGATAAATAATGATGCAAGCTGCGCAACAAACTGCCACCACCTAAACCCAATAAAGTGGCGTGACGCGGCTGCATAAACCCCAATACCAGCATCATGATGCGAATATATTCATGCACTAGGGCATGGGGCTTTTCCAAATAAAAACCACTTTGTTCATAAATAGAATCAAAACTGAGTACCCGATAACGCGGGTAATCCACCACCAAAATATTGCCGTAAGTATCGCTGGTGCTGTGGACTATTTTTCCTTCTGGCATAGCGGAAGCACCCGTTAGCAAAAATTTCAGTTTCATTTGGCGCTCGTTTTAAAGAACAACGTTCGCCTGCTTAATGCCCAAGGTGCGCATCAGTAACAAACATTGATTCGCATCGGTATTAGTCAAAACCACATCAAATTCATTGGTTAACAAAAAACTTTTGCCATCGTTCTCGCGCACCCACACCACCCACTCAGCAAGGTCAGCGGGATTGCGCATCATCTCCACCTGAAAACTTTCATTGGCAGTTAGCTTGGTTTTTATTTCCGATATTTTCATAAGGTGTAACCAGACTCATATTCCAGACAGCAGCAATTAACCCCGGGCCACAGCAGACTTGGACTATGAGCTTGGCTTTTTAGTGTAACACCAGAAGCATGCAATGATAATAACATTATAATGTTATTATCATTTACAGACTAGATGTGTAAGATAGGAGGCGTGGGGAAACGGCACATTTCAGGGCGATATACCGCTAAAATGCGCCCGAAATACGCTTTAGCGCCCAATACCGGCAATAGCATCACCTCAATAGCTGACGAGACTCCCGTTATGGAACAGAAAACCGCGCGTTTGACTGTGTTGATAGACCCAACCAAAAAAGATGCCTTTGAACAACTGTGCGCCGAGCAGGATGTGACGCCCTCACAAGTAGTGCGGCAACTGATTCGTGAATATCTGGACAAGCACGGCGTTAGCTACGCCAATCAACCGACCAATGGCGCGGCTAACAGCAAATAACCTCCTTTTCACCTTTACCCCGCTAACAAAGAGATCACTTATGAGCCAACTCCCACCCTGCCCCAAATGCAATTCCGAATACACCTATGAGGACGGCAGCCTGTTAATTTGCCCGGAGTGCGCGCACGAGTGGTCGAAAGAGGCAGTAGCAGCGGGCGTAGCTGAAGAAACCTTGATCGTGCGCGATGCCAATGGCAATCAACTGCACGATGGCGATTACGTGACCGTCATTAAGGATTTGAAAATCAAAGGGTCGTCGTCGGTGGTAAAAGTCGGCACCAAGGTAAAAATTAATCGCCTGGTGGAGGGTGATCACGACATCGACTGCAAAATCGACGGCATTGGCGCAATGATGTTGAAATCGGCCTTCGTAAAAAAGGCGTAGGTGTGAAGAAAGCGTAGGTGTGAAAAAGGCGTAATCCTTCTCCATAAAACCAAAAAAATCCCGCATCCAGTGATGAATGCGGGATTTTTTTATGGCTGAGCTGAAGGGCGTTTACATTGTGTAAATGCCCTGACTGCGCAGGTAATCCTCGTAGTTACCGTGGAAGTCGATCAGGCCGCTCGGCTGCATATCGATAATACGGGTCGCAAGTGAGGATACAAATTCGCGGTCATGGCTGACAAAAATCAGGGTGCCGGGGTAGTTTTCCAGCGCGAGGTTTAATGCCTCGATGGATTCCATATCCAGGTGGTTGGTGGGTTCGTCCATCAACAAGACGTTGGGGTTCACCAGGCTGAGCTTGCCAAACAGCATGCGGCCTTTTTCACCACCGGATAATACTTTGACGTTTTTCTTCACGTCGTCGTTGGAGAACAACATGCGGCCGAGTGCGCCGCGCACTAATTGCTCGTCACCTTTGGTCCACTGCTTCATCCAGTCGAACAGGTTGGTGTCGTAAGAAAAATCGGCGGCGTGATCCTGTGCAAAATAACCAATCTCGGCTTGTTCAGCCCACTTCACCGTGCCCGCGTCGGGTTGTAAATCGCCATACAAACAGCGCAGCAAGGTGGTTTTACCGGCGCCGTTGGGGCCGATAATCGCGATGCGCTCACCGGCTTCCACTTGCAAACTCAAATCGGTAAACAGCGGGCGGTCGTAAGCTTTGCTCACCGCTTCCAAGGTCACCGCCTGACGGTGCAACTTTTTGTTTTGGGTAAATTTGATGTAGGGGCTGACGCGGCTGGAAGGTTTGATGTCGTCCAACTGGATCTTGTCGATTTGTTTGGCGCGCGAGGTGGCCTGTTTGGCTTTTGAGGCGTTGGCCGAGAAGCGGCTCACAAAGGTTTGCAGCTCGGCTATTTGTGCTTTTTTCTTGGCGTTTTCGTTCAACAACTTTTCGCGCGCCTGGGTGGACGCCATCATGTAGTCGTCGTAGTTACCGGGGTAAACGCGCAGCTCGCCGTAGTCTAAGTCCGCCATGTGGGTGCACACCGAGTTCAAAAAGTGACGGTCGTGCGAAATGATAATAATGGTGCTATTGCGCTGGGTGAGCATGCCTTCCAACCAGCGAATGGTATTGATATCGAGGTTGTTGGTCGGCTCATCGAGCAAGAGCACATCGGGATCAGCAAACAATGCTTGCGCCAATAACACCCGCAGTTTCCAGCCTGGTGCCACCGCGCTCATGGGGCCAAAATGTTGTTCGATAGGAATATCCAGGCCGAGCAGCAATTCACCGGCGCGGGACTCGGCGGTGTAGCCGTCCATTTCGGCAAAAGCCACCTCCAATTCCGCCACGCGCATGCCGTCGTCTTCGCTCATTTCCGGCAGGGCGTAAATGCGGTCACGTTCGGCTTTTA
>Ga0307408_100000064_pt1 | contig 122509 bp, 106 predicted proteins | sample 322Cmetagenome_FD_202116 | JGI IMG/M metagenome (GOLD analysis project Ga0307408, IMG submission 202116) | Maize rhizosphere microbial communities from greenhouse at UC Davis, California, United States - 322HYB-C-3 | ecosystem: Host-associated > Plants > Roots > Rhizosphere > Soil | place...
CACAGCGTGGCCAGCAGGCACAGCAGCATGACCCAGGGCCGGTGGTTGAAGAGCAGCCGCTCGGCCCAGGAGCCGGAGCGGGTGTCGAAGTCGTCGAGCCGGGAGATCACCGGTGGGGCGCCCAGCGAGTTGGTGGCGGCGTGCATCGTCTGATCAGGAAGTTAGGGGGCGCGGCGGGTGCCGCGCAGGCTGGCGATGACCCAGGCGCCATCGGGCGCGGCGGCCAGGCCGGCGGCCGGCAGCGGGCCGGCAGGCGGAGCCTTGCGCGTGAAGGTCCGGCCATCGTCGGCACTGGTGAAGAGCTCACCGCTCTGGGCCAGCAGCGTCAGCTCGCCGCGCTGGGCGATGCCGGCCTGCAGGCTCAGCGGCGTGCCGAGGTCGACCTTGTCCCAGCTGGCGCCGGCGTCGGTGGAGCGGTAGACGCTGCCGCGCAGGCCGTAAGCCAGCAGCGCGCCCGCGGGCGAGGCCAGCAGGCCGAAGAAGCTGCCCTTGTAGGGCGAGGCCAGCGGCGTGAACGTGGCGCCGCCGTCGGTTGAGCGCAGCAGCAGGCCTTGCTCGCCGGCGATGAACCATTGGTCGCCCACGACGCGCACGCCGTAGAGGTGCAGGCCGCGCGGGTTGGCGGCGCGCGTGGGCAGCGGCTGCCAGGTCTTGCCACCATCGCGCGTGGCCATCGCCAGGCCATAGGCGCCGACGGCCACCGCGTGTTGGGCATCGCTGGCGTCGACGTCGAACCAGGGCTTGTCGGCGCCCTCCTCCACCAGGCGCTGCGCGGCGCGGCGGCCGGCATCGTCGGTGGCGGCGGCCAGCAGGGCTTGCGCGGCCTGCAGGCCATCGAGCTGCTTGGTCCAGGTCTTGCCACCATCGCTGGTCTTCAGGATGACACCGAGATGGCCGGCGGCCCAGCCGTTGTTCGCGTCGACGAAGCGCAGCGCCGTCAGGCCGGCGCGCACCGGCACCTGGCCTTGCTGCCAGGCCTTGCCGCCGTCGTCGGACCACAGCACCGTGCCGCGCTCACCCGCGGCGACGAGGCGGTCCCCGGCGCGGGCCACGGCCAGCGTCGCCGCGCCCAGCGCCTTGGGGCTGACGAGCGCGGGCTCGGCCAGCGCGGCCGGCGCCGGCGCGGCGGCCTGGGCCGACACGGCACAGGCCAGCGCGAGAAGCGCCAGCCTTTTCATCAACGTGCTCCTTCGTTGGCGAGCTCTTCAGGGCTGAAGAAGCTGCGCGGCAGCGGTGCGACGACCTTGTACTGGCTGGGCAGCTCGTTGCTGGCCATGTTCAGGTAGTAGGCGCCGGTCTGCAGGTCGTAGCCGCCCCACAGCATGTTGCCGACGACGGCGGGAATGTCGGGCGCCGTCAGCGTCAGCGTGTAGTTGGTGCGCCAGAGGTCGCCCTTGGCGTCCCAGCCGTCGAACAGCATGATCTGCCAGCTGTCCTCGTCGATGTAGTACTTGCGCTTGGGCACCACATGGCGCTTGCCCTCGGCCAGCGTGGCCTCGACCTCCCACACGCGGTGCAGCTCCCAGCGCACGAGACTCGGGTTCAGCGTGTTGGGGGTGACGAGGTCGGCCACCTTGGCCGATGCCGCCCGGTTGTTGTTGTAGGGGATGAAGAGCTCGCGCTTGCCGACCAGCTTGAGGTTGTGCTTGTCGATGGGGCCGAAGAGGTTGAAGGCTTCGTCGAAGAGGCCGATGCCCGAGGTCACCGAGTCGGGCGTGTCGTAGGCCACCGACGGCGCCTTGCGCACGCGGCGCTGGCCCACCAGGTATTGCCACAGGCCGCGCGGGTTGCTGGCGTTCAGGTTGTCGTGCGCGAGGATGGCCTCGCCCGCCTTGGAGCCCGGCTCGCTGACGACGAACTTGCCCAGGCCCGCATAGCCGTCGAACTTCTCCAGGCTGCCCTCGGGGTCGTAGTACTGCTTGCGAAAGCTCTGCGTGCCGCCCGAGGCCATCGCGCGCTTGCCGTCGGCCGTCACGACCCAGACGCGCACGGGCGCCTGCACATAGGTGCCGACCCAGGCGAGGCGGTGGTTCTGGAACACCTCGTAGGCGTCCTTGGGGATGGGGAAAGGCGTGCCGCCATAGGCGCCCTCGGTGCCGTGGCCGTTGTCGACGAGCTTGGCGCGCGTGGCGTTCTTGAAGGTGTTGTCGTAGACCCATTGCGGCGCAGCGGCCGTGCGGTGGGTGGGGTAGACGTCGATGCGGAAGTCGGCGTGCTTCTTCATCAGCGCCTTGACGCCGTCGCTGAGCTTGGCGTCGTACTGCGCCATGTTCTTGGCGCTGATGCTGTACAGCGGCTTCTCGGCGGCGAAGGGGTCGGGCCTGGCGTCGCCGGCCTTGAAGCCGGCGGGCGCCTTGGTCAGGCCGCCGTCCCAGGCGGGGATGCTGCCGTCCTTGTTGGCGGCACGCTCCGCGCCCAGCGGCGTCAGCGTGGTCTTGAGCTTGGCGGCTTCCTCGGCCGACACGGCGGCCAGGGCTTGCACGGCGAGGGCCAGCAGGCTGGCGGTCAAAAGCAGTTTCTTCATGCGAGTCTCCGGGGTGCTTAGAAGGTGCGCGAGACGGTGAAGCTGACGTTGGCGCGGTCGCGCAGCGACTGGCCGAACGTGAGCTGGCGCGGCGAACCGCTGCCGGCGACGAGGGTCTCGGTGAAGGTCTTGGCGGTGCCGAAGAAGTCGCTGTAGGTCAGCGCGAAGTTCCAGGCGTTCTGGTACTTGCCCTTCAGGCCGATGCTGAAGTCGCCCGCGCTGGATGCGCCGCCGGCGAAGTTGGCGATGGCCGAGGAGCGGCCGCCGAAGTTGTAGCCCAGGCCGATGGGCACCGACAGGTCCAGCCCGGCCAGCACCTGGAAGTACTGCGGCTCGAACAGCATGCGGAAGGCGAAGGCGCCCTTGGTGGTGTGCGGGTCCAGGCCACCGATGCCCATGCTGGCGCCGGTCGGGGTCGCGAAGATGTCCTTGGTGATGCTGAGCCGGCGGTTGTAGGCCAGCTCGGCCACGACGGCGCCGCCCTGCCACAGCGCATTGGGCTGCAGCACATAGATGCCCGAGGCCTGCAGGTGCGCCGTGCGGCCGACGGCGAAGCAGGGCTTGTCACTGCCACCGCAGGCCAGCACGGGCCCCAGGCCCAGCACGGCGGGGTCGCTGTTCAGCGGCGCGTTCCAGCGCACCGAGCCTTCGACGGCCCAGTTCAGCTGGCCGACCGACGACGTGACGCTGGCGCCCACCGTCTTGATGTCGTCGCCATAGGCCAGGTGGACATTGCCGTTGACGAAGTCGAACACCGGCACGGCCGGCGTCTTGTCGTGGTACTGCGCCGCGTAGAGGCCGAACTCGTAGTCGCTGCCCGTCGGGCTCAGGCGCAGCTGCAGGCCGCCCTGGCCGGAGTTGCGCGGCTTGAGGTCCTTGCTCTTGTCGTAGCTCAGCAGGATGGGGTTGCCCTGCGGGTCCAGGCCGAAGTTGACGGTGCCGGTGCCGACGTAGTCCTGGTTGGAGAAGAGGCTGCCGACGCCCGGGATCTTGCTGGGCCGCCACTTGAGCTGGTAGTAGGCGCCGAGCGAGATGCCCTCGGCGATCTGCAGCGAGGCCGACACCTGCTCCACCGGCAGCAGCACTTCCTTGAACTGCCAGCCGGGCACGGAGACGATCTTGGCGACGTCGACCGGCCCCTGCGCGTTGGCGATGCCGTTCTGGCCGAAGAACAGGCTCTCGCCCCATTGCAGCGTGTGGCGGCCGATGCGCACGGTGCTCTTCATGCCGCCGAGGTCGCCCTTGAAGTAGACGAAGGCGTCGAGGAACTCGCCGCTCTGGCCATGCTGGCGGCGCGTGTCGGGCAGGAAGTCGTTGGGTGCCTGGCCGGCGTAGGTGTTGGACGTCGGCACGTTCATGCCGAGGGGGTTGCCGCCCGCGTACAGCGGCGTGCCGGCATAGCTGTTCTTGCGCAGGTAGACCGAGTCGCGCCACGCATTGGCGCTCAGGCGGGCGCCCCAGCCGGGGGCGGTCAGGTCGATCTCGGCCAGCAGGTCGAAGCGGTTGGAGATCTGGCCGCGCTTGAAGTTGTGATCGCCGTCGTCCTCGTTGACGGTGCCGGGGTCCTTGGCCACGTCCAGCCGCGTCAGCGCGTCGGACGGGCTCTTGGTCCGCACGGCGGTGCTGTACTTGGGCGTCAGGTCCAGGCGCAGCTTGTAGTCGCTGCCGGGCAGCTCGATGTCGAAGGCGTGGGCGGCCGGCAGGGCGAAGGCTGCCGCCACCGCCAGCGCAAGGCGGGTGGGTCTTGTCATGTTGTCTCCTCGGTTGTGGGTGCGGGCTCAGCGGCCCGCTCTGAAAATCAGAGGTAGGTCGAGGCCAGCCCGCCGTCGACAGGCAGGTTGACGCCGCTGATCCAGCGCGACTCGTCCGCGCACAGGAAGGCGACCACCGGCGCGACCTCGTCGGCCAGCGCCGGGCGCTTGATGCGGTGCGAGTCCTTCTGCACGCGCTCCTCGCCGAGCATCTGCACGAAGTCGCCCAGGATGGGCGTCAGCACCGGGCCGGGTGCCACGCAGTTCATGCGCACGCCGTGCGACAGGAACCATTTCTGCGACTGCGTGATGGTCCAGACGATCAGCGCCTCCTTGAAGTACTGGTAGCAGGTCTCCTGCGGCACCGGCTTCTTCGCGAGGAAGGCCAGGCCGGCCTCGAAGTTCGGCGTTTCGGCCAGCGCCTTGTGGACATCCAGCCGCGCCGGCCATTCGGCGCCGAGGATGGAGGCGATGTTGACGATGGCGCCGCCCTGCGGGAGACGCTCGATGGCGCGTGTGCAGAGGTGGCGCAGGCCCAGGTAGTTGACGCGGGCGACGAGGTCCACCGGCGCCGTGCCGGGCACGCCGGCGATGTTGCACAACGCATCGAAGCGCTCGGGCAGCCGCTTGAAGGCCGCGTCGACGGCCGCCTGCTCCGACAGGTCGGCCTTCACGAAGCCGTCCAGCGTCAGCAACGGCTCGTTGCGGTCCACGCCGATGACGCGCGCGCCCTTGAGGCGCAGGAAGCGCGCCGTCTCCGCACCGATGCCGGAGCTGGCACCGGTGATGACGATGGTCTTGCCTTGGAAGTTCATGGCTTGTCTCCTGTTGGTTTTGATGTCGCGTCAGAACGGGAATTGCGGGGGGGTGTCTTTGACGGTCAGCCACTGCCAGGTGCTGAACTGCTCCCAGTCGCCGGGGCCGCCGTGCGAGTTGCCGTTACCGGCGATGCCGGGGCCGCCGAAGGGGTTGACCGCGTCGTCGTTGACCGTCTGGTCGTTGATGTGGACCATGCCGGCGCGCAGCTGGTTGCCCACCGCCAGCGCGCGGCCCACCGAGCGGGAGATGACGCCGGCCGCCAGGCCGCCGTGGCTGTCGTTGGCCAGGGCGACGGCCTCTTCGTCGGTCTTGAAGGTGACGAGGTTGACGACGGGGCCGAAGGTCTCGTCGTCGAAGGTCGGCATGCCGGGCTTGACGCCGGCCAGCACGGTGGGCTTGTAGAACAGCCGGTCGTAGGTGCCACCGGCCAGCAGCTGGGCGCCGGCGGCGACGCTGGCCTGCACGGCGGCATGCACGCGGTCACGCTGGCGCTCGTCGATCAACGGGCCGAGGGCGACCTGGCCGGTCGCGCCATCGCCCACCGGCAGGTGCTGGGCCTTGGCGACGAGGCGCTCGGTGATGGCCGGCGCGATGGCCTCGTGCACCAGCACGCGGTTGCTGGCCATGCAGATCTGGCCCTGGTGCAGCCAGGCGCCCCAGGCGATGTTGCTGGCCGCGAGGTCGAGGTCGGCGTCGTCGAGCACGACGAGGGCGTTGCTGCCGCCGAGTTCCAGCGACACCTTCTTCAAGTGCCGGCCCGCCAGCTCGCCGATATGGCGACCGACACCGGCCGAGCCGGTGAAGGAGATCATCGCCACGGCGGGGTCGGTGACGAGCGCCTGGCCGACGTCCGCACCGCCCGGCAGCACGTGCAGCAGGCCGGCGGGCAGGCCGGCGGCCTCGAAGACCTGGGCAATCATGAAGCCGCCACTGACCGGCGTGCGCGGGTCGGGCTTGATGACGACGCCGTTGCCGGCGGCCAGTGCCGGCGCGACGACGCGCAGCGTCAGGATCAGCGGGAAGTTGAACGGCGAGATGACGCCGACGACGCCCAGCGGCACGCGCCGCGCGATGGACATGCGGCCCGGCGTGCTCGGCAAGACCTGGCCCTGGGCCTGCATCGGCATGGCCGCGGCGATCTGGCAGAAGGCGATGGCCTCGCGGACCTCGTGCTGGCCTTTGGGCAGGATGGCGCCGCTCTCGCGGGTCACGAACAGCGCCAGCTCGTCGAAATGCTGCTGGAACAGCTGGGCGGCGCGCAGGAACACGGCGGCGCGCTCCCGCGGGGGCAGCGCGGCCCAGGCGGCCTGGGCGCTGGCGGCGGCGCGCGTGGCCGGCGCCACGTCGGCGGCCACGGCACGGCCCGGGCGCGCCAGCACGGCGCCTGTCGCCGGCTCGATCAGGTCGACGGCCGCGGACGCCGCGCGCCAGCCGCTGCTGTACAGGTGTTCACGCCACAGGGCGGGGTCGAGGAAGGAGGTCATGGCAGGTCGGGCTGAAGGGTTGCGAAAGCGCGAACTCGGTGCTCGCTTGCCCCCTTGCAGTGCAACGCCCGTGCCGCGGCGTGCCAGCGCGGGGCGCTGCTGCGGCGCACCACGCCGCCATGCCGGATCGTTTTCAGAGTGAAAACATCCGTCGACCTCGGGACTTTCCCGGACCTCCATGACAGCGCTGGCTTCGCGGGAAATCCCTTGTCCTTGATGTTTATCAAATGAAAACAATTCAGGGGAGGCATCACCCGCCCAGTTCATCACCTCATCACTTCATGACCAAACCGCCCCGCATCTCCCTGGCCGAAGTGGCCCGCCAGACCGGCACCATGCTGCGCCGCGGCGACAGCAAGCATTTCGTCGACGGCCAGGCGCCGACGATGGGCGACCTGACCGAGTCGCTGTTCTTCTCGCCGGGCGACGGCCGCATCTGGCTGAACGACCAGCGCATGCTGCTGCTGCACAGCTCGGCCGTCGGCCACATGCGCCGCGAGCTGATCGACACGCTGGGCATGGAACGCGCACGCGGCCTGTTGACGCGGGCCGGCTATGTGTCCGGCGCCCGCGATGCCCAGCTGGTGCGGGAGCGCTGGCCCAACGGCGACGCGGCCAATGTCTTCATGGCCGGCACGCGGCTGCATGCGCTGGAGGGCGTCGTCAAGGTGACGCCGCTGGCCTTCGACTTCGACATCGACCGCGGCACCTACGAGGGCGAGTTCCTGTGGGAGCACTCCAGCGAGGACGACGAGCACATCAGCGCCTACGGCGTCGGCACCGAGGCGGCCTGCTGGTCGCAGGTGGGCTATGCGACCGGCTATGTGACCAGCCTGTTCGGCCAACTGGTGATCTTCCGCGAGATCGAGTGCCGCTCGATGGGCGCCAGCGTCTGCCGCGTCATCGGCCGCCATGCCGCCGCCTGGGGCGACATCAGCGAGGACCTGCGCTACCTGGAGGCCAAGGACTTCCGCCGCCTGAGCGCGCCGGAGTCGGCCCCGGCCGAGGCGCCGCCGACGGCAATTCCGACAGGCGCTGACGAACGCCCCGCCGCGGAACGCCACGACATCGTCGGCGCCTCGTCGGCCTTCACTTCCGCCTGCCACCAGCTGGCCCGCGTGGCCGGCACGCGCGCGACCGTGCTGTTCACCGGCGAATCGGGCGTCGGCAAGGAGGCCTTTGCGCGCCGGCTGCACCGCATCAGCCCGCGCACGGCCCAACCCTTCGTGGCGGTGAACTGCGCGGCCATCCCCGAGACGCTGATCGAGAGCGAACTCTTCGGCGTCGAGCGCGGCGCCTTCACCGGGGCCAGCCAGTCACGGCCCGGGCGCTTCGAGCGCGCCGACGGCGGCACGCTCTTCCTCGACGAGATCGCCACGCTCAGCCTCGTCAGCCAGGGCAAGCTGCTGCGCGCGCTGCAGGAGGGCGAGGTCGAACGCGTTGGCGGCACGCGCACGCTGCAGGTGGACGTGCGCGTCGTCGCCGCGACCAACGTGGACCTGCAGGCCGAGGTGAGCGCCGGGCGCTTCCGCGAGGACCTGTTCTACCGGCTCAACGTCTACCCCATCCACCTGCCGCCGCTGCGCGAGCGGCGCGACGACATCCCGTTGCTGATGGCGCACTTCCTGCGCCGCGAGGCCCAGCGGCACGGCCGCAGCCCCACGGGCTTCACGCCGCGCGCCGTGCGGGCCATGCTGCACTACGCCTTCCCGGGCAACATCCGCGAGCTGCAGAACCTGGTGGAGCGCGGCGTCATCTCGGCCGAGGACGGCCAGGCCATAGACGTCGCACACATGTTCCGCCGCGAGCAGCTCAGCGACGAAGCGCTGCTGGCCATCGGCGCCCACGGCACGCTGCAGAAGAGCGCCGCGCCGCCGCCGCGGCTGCTGGACCTGCTGGGCGAAGCGCTGCAGCCCGGCGGCGCGGGCCACGTCGAACTGGACGCCATCGAGCGCCAGCTGCTGCAGGAGGCCACCGAGGCCGAGAACGGCAACCTCGCCGCCGCGGCGCGGCGCCTGGGCATCACGCGGGCGCAGCTAGCCTACCGGCTGCAGCGCAGCGCAACGCCCACTCCCTGAGCCCACGGCCGTCTGGCCTGCCACGGGTGAACGCCGGCATCCGGCGGGTGCAGCCACGTCTGTTCAAGGACGACATCTCTCACAACATTAATTTTCGTAATCAGTTCAAGGCAACGACCGGCTGACGCCGCCTCCGGGGAAGGCAGGCAAATCCAGGATGCATTCGCGGGGGAATTGTCGGATTTCAAGCCGTCATCATGAGAGAAAACCCTAGTGTTGATGATCGCCATTTAGTTAATACTGTTAATCATTAACTGACGCAGGCCTTTATCTCCATGGCTGACTTCTCCGCCCGATTCGACGACCACTGGCTGCTCGGTGGCGCTCGCACGCCGATGGTCGACTACTGCGGCGCCCTCGCCGAGATCTCGCCCATCGACCTCGGCATCAAGGCCGGCCGCGCCGCGCTGGAGCGCAGCGGCGTGCCGGGCAGCGACGTCGACTCGGTGGTCACCGCGTCGATGGCGCAAGCCTCCTTCGACGCCTTCGTGCTGCCCCGCCACATCGGCCTGTACTCGGGCGTGCCCATTGAGGTGCCGGCCATCCTCGTGCAGCGCATCTGCGGCAGCGGCTTCGAGATCATTCGCCAGGCGGCCGATCAGATCACGCTGGGCTATGCCAGCCTGGCGCTGGTCGTCGGCGCGGAGTCGATGTCGCGCAACCCCATCTGCGCCTACACCCACCGCAGCGGCTTCAGGCTGGGCGCGCCGGTCGAATTCAAGGACTTCCTGTGGGAGGCCCTCGACGACCCCGCCGCCAAGGTGTCGATGATCCAGACCGCCGAGAACCTGGCCAAGAAGTACGGCATCACCCGCGCCGAGGTCGACGCCTATGCCGCAGCCTCCTTCGAGCGCGCACTGCGTGCCCAGGCCGAGGGCTTCTTCGACGGCGAGATCGTGCCGGTGACGAGCGAGCGCTTCGAGCTGGCCGGCTACGAGACGCGCGGCATCAAGCTGCCGCGCAAGGTGGCCGCGGCCGACCGCGACACGCACCCCCGCCCCTCTTCCTTCGAGGCCCTGTCCGCGCTGCGCACCGTCTATGAAGGCGGCGTGCAGACGGCGGGCAACTCCTCGGCCCTGGTCGATGGCGCTGCAGCCGTCGTCGTCGCCTCCGGCGCCCAGGTGCGCGACCGCGGGCTCAAGCCCCTCGCCCGGCTGCGCGGCGCTGCAGCGGCCGGCGTGCCGCCCGAGATCATGGGCATAGGCCCGGCGCCGGCCATCCGCGCACTGCTGAAGCGCTGCGAGCTGAAGCTCTCCGACATCGACCTCTTCGAGATCAACGAGGCGCAAGGCGCGCAGACCCTGGCCTGTGTCAAGGAACTCGGCCTGGACCTGGCCAGGCTCAACGTCAACGGCGGCGCCATCGCGCTGGGCCATCCGCTCGCCGCCACCGGCGTGCGCCTCACCCTCACCGCAGCACGCGAACTGCAGCGTCGCGGTGGCCGCTACGCCATCGTCTCCGCCTGCGTCGGCGGCGGCCAGGGCATGGCCCTGCTCATCGAGAACACTGAAGCCTGAGGCCCGCATGAAGATCATCACCGCCGACCAGGTCGGCCCCCTCGTCAAGGACGGCGCGACCGTCTTCCTCGGCGGCCTGGCCATGATGGGCCTGGCCGAAGAAGTGCTGCAGGGGCTGGAGCGCCACTTCCTCGCGACCGGCCATCCGCGCCTGCTCACCACCTGGGCCTGCGGCGCCATCGGCAACGCCGGTGCCGGCGGCATGGCCCACTTCGCCCACGCGGGCATGATCAAGCGCGTCGTCGCCGGCCACTTCGGGCAGACCGGCAAGGCCATGATGGCCATGGTGCACGCCGGCGAGGTGGAGGCCTACAACTTCCCGCAGGGGTCGCTGTCCAGCCTGACGCGCCACATCGCCAGCCGCTCGCCGGGCCTGCTGACCAAGGTCGGCCTGGGCACCTTCGTGGACCCGCGCCTGGAAGGCGGCAAGCTCAACGCGGCCTCGAAGGAAGACCTGGTGCGCCTGGTCGAGTTCGAGGGCGAGGAGTGGCTCTTCCACCCCGCGCCGCGCATCGACGTCGCCTTCATCCGCGCCACCTATGCCGACGAGCGCGGCAACCTCAGCCTGGACAAGGAAGGCGTGCTGCTGGAGCAGCTGTCCATCGCCCAGGCCGCGCGCGCCTGCGGCGGTATCGTCATCGCCCAGGTGGAGGCCGTCGTGGCCGCAGGCAGCCTGCATCCCAAGAGCGTCAAGGTGCCGGGCCTGGTCGTCGACTACGTCGTCGTCGCCCAGCCCGAGAACCACCTGCAGACCATCACCACCGCCTTCAACCCGTCTTTCAGCGGCGACGTGCGCGTGCCGCTGGGCAGCATGCCGGCCATGCCGCTGGACGAGCGCAAGGTCATCGCCCGCCGCGCCGCGCTGGAGCTGCGCCCCGGTGCCGTCACCAACCTGGGCATCGGCATCCCGGCCGGCGTGCCGGCCGTGGCCGCCGAGGAAGGCGTGTCCCACCTGCTCAGCCTCAGCGTCGAGTGCGGCGTCAACGGCGGGGTGCCCGCCCAGGGCGGCGACTTCGGCATGGCCTACAACCCCGAGTCCATCATCGAGCAGGGCTCGCAGTTCGACTTCTACGACGGCGGCGGCCTGGACTGCAGCTTCCTGGGCCTGGCCCAGGCCGACCGGCACGGCAACGTCAACGTCAGCAAGTTCAACGGCCGGCCGGTGGGTTGTGGCGGCTTCGTCAACATCACGGCGTCGACGCCGCGTCTCGTGTTCTGCGGCAGCTTCACGGCCGGCGGCGTGGACCTCGCCGTCGCCGACGGCCAGCTGCGGATCCGCCAGGAAGGCCGCGCCCACAAGTTCGTCGAGCAGGTCGAGCAGATCACCTTCAACGGCCGCGACGCGGCGCGCCGCGGCCAGGAGGTGCTGTTCGTGACCGAGCGCGCCGTGTTCGCGCTGCGTGCCGATGGCCTGGAGCTGACCGAGATCGCGCCCGGCATCGGCCTGGAGCGCGACGTGCTGGCCCACATGGACTTCCGCCCGCTGATGCGCGATGTGAAGACCATGGACGCCGGCCTCTTCAGCGAACACTGGGGCGGCCTGGCCGCCGCTCTCTCGAAACTGGACAACGCATGAACGCCGCCACCGACTTCCTCCCCGCCAGCGGACTGCTGGCCCAGCTGGACCTGCTGCACATCGAGCATGCCGGCGCCGTCACCCACCTGCGCCTGAACCGCCCGGCCAAGCGCAACGCCATCAACGAGGAGTTGATTCGCCAGATCCACACGGCCGTGCTCAACCTGCCGGCCGCCACCAAGGCCCTGGTCATCAGCGGCGAAGGCAGCCACTTCTGCGCCGGCCTGGACCTGTCGGACCTCAGCGAACGCAGCGTCGCCGAGGGCATGCTGCATTCGCGCAGCTGGCACGTCGTCATGGATGCCATCCAGTCCTGCCGCGTGCCGGTCGTGGCGGCCCTGCATGGCGCCGTGGTGGGCGGCGGGCTGGAGCTGGCGGCAGCGAGCCATATCCGCGTGGCCGATGAGACGGCTTATTTCGGGCTGCCCGAAGGCCAGCGCGGCATCTTCGTCGGCGGCGGCGGCTCGGCGCGCATCCCGCGCCTGGCCGGCGTCGCCTGCATGACCGACATGATGCTGACCGGCCGCGTGCTGGACGCCGCCGAGGGCGAACGGCGCGGCCTGGCGCAGTACGTCGTGCCCGCCGGCCAGGCCGTGGCCAAGGCCATCGAGCTGGCCGGGCGCATCGCGCAGAACGCGCCGCTGTCCAACTTCGCCGTGACCCAGGCGCTGCCACGCATCGCCGACCTGCCCCAGGCCGACGGCCTCTTCATGGAGTCGCTGATGGCGGCCATCGCCCAGGGCGACGAGGCGGCCAAGCAGCGGCTGCAGGACTTCCTGCAAAAGCGCACGCCCAAGGTCGTCAAGTCATGAAGCCGCGCTACCGCCCCGTCGCCATCGGCGCCTGCCTGGACAACGCCGCCGTCGAGCACCGCGCCGATGGCAGCTTTGTGCTGCGCTCGACCGAGCCGCTGGCGGCCTACCCGGGGCACATGGGCGAGCGCCTGGCGCACTGGGCCCAGGTGGCGCCGGACCGGCTGCTGGCGGCCCAGCGTGGGGCGGATGGCGGCTGGCGCCAGGTCAGCTATGCCGAGATGGTCGGGCGCGCCCGCTCCCTCGGCCAGGCGCTGCTGGAGCGCGGCCTCGGCGTCGAGCGGCCGCTGGTCATCCTGTCCGACAACGACCTCGAGCACCTGAGCCTGATGCTGGGTGCGATGTGGGCGGGCATCCCCTGCGTCAGCATCTCACCGGCCTACTCGCTGGTCTCGACCGACTTCGGCCGCCTGCGCCACATCCTCGCCAAGACCACGCCAGGCGCGGTCTTCGCGGCGGACCTGAGCTATGCGCGCGCAATCGCCGCCACCGTCCCGGCGGACACCTGCGTCATCCTCGGCCAGGGCCAGCTCGACGGCCGCGCCACCGAGCACTTCGCCGACCTGCTGGACACGGCGCCCGGCGCCGCGCTGGACGCCGCCCATGCCCAGGTGGGACCCGACACCATCGCCAAACTGATGTTCACGTCGGGCTCCACCAAGGCGCCCAAGGGCGTCGTCATGACCCAGCGCATGTGGTGTGCCAACCAGCAGATGACGCTGCAGGCCATGCCCTTCCTGGGCGAGCAGCCGCCGGTGGTGCTGGACTGGCTGCCGTGGAACCACACCTTCGGCGGCAACCACAACCTCGGCATCGTGCTCTACAACGGCGGCAGCCTCCATATCGACGAAGGCAAGCCGGTGCCAGGCCGCTTCGAGCACACGCTGCGCAATCTGCGTGAAGTGGCGCCGACGATCTTCTTCAACGTGCCCAAGGGCTACGACGAACTCGTCTCGGCGCTGCAGGCCGACACCGCGCTGCGCGACCATTTCTTCAGCCGGCTGCAGCTCATCGAATGCGGCGGCGCGGGGCTGTCGCTGAAGACGCTGGACGCCTTCAACCAGCTGGCCGAGGCGGCAATAGGCGAACGCATCCGCCTCGCCGCCGGGCTGGGCATGACGGAGACCGCGCCCACCTGCACCTTCGCCATCCCCGAGGAGGCCCGCGCCGGCTTCATCGGCTGGCCGGTGCCCGGCGTGGACGTCAAGCTGGTGTCGATGGGCGACAAGGCCGAGGTGCGCTTCCGCGGCCCCAACGTGATGCCCGGCTACTGGCGCGAGCCCGAGCTGACCGCCGAGGCCTTCGACGAGGAAGGCTATTACCGCACCGGCGACGCCGGTCGGCCCGTCGACCCCGCCGACCCCACGCAGGGCCTGATGTTCGACGGCCGCATCGCCGAGGACTTCAAGCTCTCCACCGGCACCTTCGTCAGCGTCGGCCCGCTGCGCGCGCGCGTCATCGCGCTGGGCTTTCCCTGCGTGCACGACGCCGTCGTCACCGGCCTGGGGCGCGACGAGATCGGCCTGCTGATCGTGCCGCGCATCAACGAAGCGCGCCGCCTGGCCGGCCTGCCCGACACCGCCACCGCCGAAGAAGCGCTGGGCCACGCCGCCGTGCGCGGCTTCTTCCAGAACCTGGCCACCCAGCTCTGGGCCCAGGGCACCGGCAGCGCCAACCGCCCGGCCCGGCTGCTGCTGCTGGCCGAGCCGCCGTCCATCGATGGCGGCGAGATCACCGACAAAGGCTCGATCAACCAACGCGCCGTACTGAGCCGCCGCGCCGCCCTCGTCGAGCTGCTGCACGAGGCCCCTGCCGGCCATCCTGACGTCATCACTCCACACCGCTGACCGCACCATGAACATCTCTGGACAAGCTGCCCTCGTCACCGGCGCCGGCTCCGGCCTCGGCGAAGCCGTCGCCCGCGCCCTGGCTGCAGCAGGCGCCCGCGTCGCGCTGCTGGACATCAACGAAGCCAGCGCCCAGCGCGTGGCCGCCGACATCGGCGCCGACCGCGCCCTGGCGCTGCGCTGCGACATCGCCGATGCGGCCTCGGCCACGGCGGCCCTGGACGCCGCCGCCGCCGCCCACGGCCCGGCCCGCGTGCTGATGAACATCGCCGGCGTCGGTGGCGCCAAGCGCGTCATCCAGCGCGATGGCAGCCCGGCGCCGCTGGACGACTTCGAGCGCACGCTGCGCATCAACCTGGTCGGCACCTACAACATGGTCAGGCTGTTCGCGGCCCGGGCCGCCGCGCTGGAAGGCCTGGCCGACGGCGAACGCGGCGTCATCGTCAACACCGCGTCGGTGGCCGCCTTCGACGGCCAGGTGGGCCAGGAGGCCTATGCCGCCTCCAAGGCCGGCGTGGCAGGCATGACCCTGCCCCTGGCGCGCGACCTCGCGCAGTGGGGCATCCGGGTCTGCACCATCGCCCCCGGCATCTTCGCCACGCCGCTGCTGAAGGAACTGCCCGACGCGGTGCAGCAATCCCTCGCCCAGTCCATTCCCTTCCCCAAGCGCCTGGGCGACCCCGCGGAGTTCGCGGCGCTTGCGCTGCACATTGCCACCAACGGCCACCTCAACGGCGAGGTCATCCGCCTCGACGGTGCGCTGCGCATGGCCCCGCGCTGACCTGCTAGGACTCGAAACCCATGTTCATCACCAACACCTGGTACGTGGCCGCCCGCAGCGACGAGGTCGGCACCGACAAGCCGCTGGGCCGCAAGGTCTGCAACCACGCGATGGCCTTCTTCCGCAACAGCGCCGGCACCGTCAGCGCCGTGGAGGACTTCTGCCCGCACCGCGGCGCGCCGCTGTCGCTGGGCAGCGTCGTTGGCGACACGCTCGTCTGCGGCTACCACGGCCTGGCCATGGGCTGCGACGGCAAGACGGTCTCCATGCCCTGCCAGCGCGTGCGCGGCTTTCCCGCCATCCGCAGCTTCCCCGTGCATGAGGCCCACGGCTTCATCTGGGTCTGGCCCGGCGACGCCGCTCGGGCTGATGTTGCGCAGTTGCCAGCCTTCGAGTGGCTGGGCAACCCGGCCTTCGGCTACGGCGGCGGGCTCTACCACATCGCCTGCGACTACCGGCTGATGATCGACAACCTGATGGACCTGACGCACGAGACCTATGTGCACGCCACCAGCATCGGCCAGAAGGAGATCGACGAGATCCCTTGCACGACCCGCGTCGACGGCGACCACGTCATCACCGAGCGCCACATGCAGGGCATCGAGGCGCCGCCGTTCTGGAAGATGGCCCTGCGCATGAACGGCCTGCCCGACGACCAGCCGGTGGACCGCTGGCAGATCTGCCACTTCACGCCGCCCAGCCACATCATGATCGAGGTGGGCGTGGCGCTGGCCGGGCACGGCGGCTATTCGGCTCCCGACGAAGTGAAGGCGGCCAGCTGGGTGGTGGACTTCATCACCCCCGAGACCGACACCTCCATCCACTATTTCTGGGGCATGGCACGCAAGTTCAAGCCGCAGGACGAAGCGCTGACGGCGCAGATCCGCGAGGGCCAGGGCAAGATCTTTGGCGAGGACCAGGAGATGCTGGAACGCCAGCAACAGAACCTGCTCGCCTGGCCGCAGCGCCCGCTGCTGATGCTCAACATCGACGGCGGCGGCGTGCAGTCGCGCAAGGTCATCGAGCGTGTGATGGCGGCGCAGGCATGATCACGGTCCGCATCGAGGCCAAGACGGCCGTCGCGCAGGACGTCTGCGCGCTGACGCTGGTGGCGGCCGATGGTGGCGCCCTGCCCGCCTTCACGGCCGGCGCGCATGTCGACGTGCACCTGCCTGGCGGGCTGGTGCGCCAGTACTCGCTCAGCAACGATCCGGCCGAGACGCATCGCTATGTGCTGGGCGTGCTGCGCGAAGCACAGTCGCGCGGCGGTTCCCGAGCGGTGCATGAACTCGCGCCGGGCCAGACGCTGCAGGTCAGCATGCCCAAGAACCACTTCCCGCTGGCAGCCCAAGCACGGCGCAGCCTGCTGATTGCCGGTGGCATCGGCATCACGCCCATCCTCGCGATGGCCAGGCAGCTCGCCAGCGAAGGCGCCGCCTTCGAGTTCCACTACGCGGCCAGCAGCGCGGAGCGCATGGCCTTCCGCGCGGATATCGAGGCCAGCGATTGGGCCGAGGCGGCGCAGTTCCACGTCGGTCATGAGCGTCTGGACGTGAAGCAGTTGCTGGCCGCGCAGACGGGCGACGTGCATGTCTACGTCTGCGGCCCGAAGCGGCTGATCGATGCCGTCACCGACGCCGCGCAGGGCCTGGGCTGGGCCACCGAGCGGGTCCACCGCGAGTTCTTTGCCGGAGTCGACGCAGCGCCCACGGGCCAGGACCGCGCCTTCGAGATCGAGCTGCGCTCGGGCCAGATCATCACCGTGCCGGCCGACCGCAGCGCCGCCCACGCCCTCATTGCCGCCGGCGTGCCGCTGCTGACCTCCTGCGAGCAAGGCGTCTGCGGCACCTGCCTGACCCGCGTCATCGCCGGCCAGCCCGAGCACCGCGACCTCTACCTGACGCCCGAGGAACAGGCCGCCAACGACCAGTTCCTGCCCTGCTGCTCGCGCGCCCTGAGCGACCGCCTGCTGCTTGATCTGGACCGATGACGCCTGCACAAGCAGCGCCCCGACACGCCGGTCTGCACGCGCCCTAGCGCCCGCCCAATCAGGGCCGAGCCGTGCCGTGCCGTGCCGCCCGATGCCTCATCTCCGGCCTGCAGCCCACGAAGTCAGCGCGCGATGCCCTGGCGCCCGCGGCCGAGGTCAATCGGCCGCTGCGCTTGGAGCCAGGTGCCACGAGGGTCTGGTTAGCCGGTTCGGTGATGTCGGTAAGCGGCATGGGGGAACAAATCGTTCGGTGGAGCCGGAATCGGCCTCCGTTCCCCGAGATGTGCCCCTCGTTTCTGACAAGAAAAAAGCCCCGGGTGCTTGATGCGCCTGGGGCTTTTGGTGTTCAGTGATGTTCACTGAAGCTTGTTCTTGGGGTGGCTGATGGGACTCGAACCCACGACGACAGGAATCACAATCCTGGACTCTACCAACTGAGCTACAGCCACCGCAGAGCCAAAGAGTATAGCGTAAAAATCAGGGCGCGCTTGCAGCCGAAGCAGGTGCGGCGACCTTGATGACGGCCTTGTGTTGGGACTTCAGCGCCGCCAGGTAGGCCTGGCCCTCGGCACGTGCCCAGGCGCCGGCGTATTGCTGGGCGGCCCGCTTGTCGTCGATGACGGTGGCGTCGCGCGGCTGCAGCTGGTTGATGCGCACGACGACGAAGCTGCCGTCGTCGGCCGGCACGCCGACGGCGGCGGGCAGCTTGGCGGCGTCGGCCCCGAGCACGGCTTCGAGCTGGGCGCGGGTCAGCTTCTCGGGCTTGGCGCGCGAGACCGTCACGGCGGCGTCCAGGCCGGCGGTGTCGCCAGGCGTGGCCTTCAGCGCGGCCAGGCGCGCCTCGCCGGCCTTCTTGGCCTCGGCACTGGCGAGCTTGCGCACGAGCTGCTCGCGCACCTTGTCCTTCACGTCGGCCAGCGGCGGCACGCGGGCCGGGTTGTGCTGGACGACGCGGGCCGACACGAGCTGGCTGGGGCCGGTTTCGATGGCCTCGGTGTTGCGCTTGTTGCGCAATGCGTCGGCGCCGAACACGGCATCGAGCAGCTTGGCCGAGGCCAACGGGCCCATCGTGCCGGGCTGGGGCTGGCGGGCGACGGTGGCCGTCTGTACCTGCAGCTTGAGCTTGTCGGCCGCAGGCTGCAGGCTGTCGGATTGCTCGTAGACGAGGTTGCCGAACTGCTCGGCCGCCTCGGCGTAGCGGCGCTGGGCGAGCTGCTTGCGCACCTCGGACTCGACCTCGGCGCGCACGGCGTCAAAAGCCTTCTTCTCGCCGCCACGGGTGCCGGTGAGCTGGATGATGTGGTAGCCGAAGTCGGTCTCGACGAGGTTGCTGATCTCGCCCTGCTTCATCGCGTAGACGGCGGCGTCGAACTCCTTGACCATGGCGCCGCGGCCGAAGAAATCGAGGTCGCCGCCGTTGACGGCCGAGCCCTCGTCCTGCGAGTTCTTCTTGGCGACTTCGGCGAAGCTGGCGGGGTTCTTGCGCACCTGGGCCAGCAGTTCCTCGGCCTTGGCCTTGGCCTTGGCGCGCTCGGCAGCGGGTGCGCCGCGGTCGACCTTGATGAGGATGTGGCTGGCGCGGCGCTCCTCGGGCACGCCGTAGCGCGACGCGTTCTCTTCGTAGTACTTGCGCAGGTCGTCCTCGGTGAAGCTGACGTCCTTCTTCAGCGCCTCGAGGTCGAGCACGACGTACTGGATCTGTGCCGACTCGGGCAGCTGGAACTTGGCCGCGTTGGCCGGGTCCTTGTAGAAGGCTTCGAGGTCGGCGTCGGTGGGTGCGATCTTGGCGGCGAAGTCCTTGACGTCGAAGCGCTGCAGTTGCACCTCGCGCTGCTGCAGCAGCGCATCGAAGGCCAGCTTGGCATTGGCGGCGCCGGCGATGGCGGAGGACTCCACGGGCGCGGTGACCTGGCGCAGTGCATAGCTCTCGCGCATGCGCTCGATGAAGCCGGTCGGCGTCAGACCCTGGGCCGCGAGGATGGCCTTGTTGACCGTGCCGTCGGGGTTGCGCAGGTCCTGGAACTCGGGGCTGGTGAAGATGCGGTTCTGGACGCTCTCGAAGCTCGGCGTGAAGTGCTGCTGGTTGGCGGCAGCCTCCAGCGTGCGGCGGTTGACCAGGTTCTCCAGCGCGCGCTGCTTCATCTCGGGCGTGTCCAGCAGCTTGGCATCGACGCCAGGGCTCTGGCGACGGATGTTGTCGATCTGCTCGCGCTGGGCAACTTCCCACTCGGCCTGGGTGATCTTGCGGCCGTCGACGCTGGCCACGCCGGCGTTGGCACCGCCCATCATGCTGGTGTAGCCCTGCATGCCGACGAAGGCGAAGGACGGCAGGATGAGGATCAGCAGGATGAACTGGAACAGCTTGTTGTGCTGGCGGACGAAATCAAACATCTCGGGGAGCCTTGAAGGATCAAACGCAACGAAGGCGAACCGGGGTTCGCCTTCGAGGGGATCCGCATTCTAGATGCGGGGCGGCGAGGGCCGCCGCTGGGGTGGATGGTGGGCGCTGACGGGCTCGAACCGCCGACAATCTCCGTGTAAGGGAGGTGCTCTACCAACTGAGCTAAGCGCCCGGGATTCCGGGACCGGAGGACTGAATTATCAGTTGACCGCGTCCTTGAGGGCCTTGCCCGGCTTGAACTTGGGCACCTTGGCCGACTTGATCTTGATGGCCTCGTTGGTTCGAGGGTTGCGGCCGGTGCGGGCAGCACGCTTGGTGATGCTGAAGGTGCCGAAGCCCACCAGCGAGACGGTACCGTTCTTCTTCAGCGTCGTCTTGACGCCGCCGATGACGGCTTCGAGCGCACGGCCCGCGGCGGCCTTGGAGATGTCGGCCTGCTTGGCGATGTGCTCGATCAATTCGGACTTGTTCACTCGTGCCCCCAGATTGGACGGTTCAGCGGACTGTCGGTCCCGCACACTGCTGTGGCCCGTTTCGGGGCCGCGTTGGCGGCCTGGGGCACGCGCGGGGAAGCGGATTCTAGACGCGCGCCCGATGGCCGGCGGGGCGGGAAAAGTCCCGATACAACTGAGGCGGCGGCGCGCTGCTCAGCGCGCCTTCGCGCGAATCTCGGGCAGCGCCTTCTGCAGGTAATAGACCATCGACCAGATGGTCAGCACGACGGCCGCATAAATGAGCCAGGTGCCCCAGACGCGCGTCGGGATCAGGCCGAACAACTGGCCGTCGAACAGCAGGAAGGGGATGGCCACCATCTGCACGGTGGTCTTGAGCTTGCCGACCATGTGCACGGCGACGCTGCGCGATGCGCCGATCTGCGCCATCCATTCGCGCAGCGCCGAGATGGCGATCTCGCGGCCGACGATGACCAGCGCCACGAAGGCGTTGACACGGCCCAGCTCCAGCAGGACGAGCAGCGCCGAGCAGACGAGGAATTTGTCGGCGACGGGATCGAGAAAGGCGCCGAAGGAGGACGTCTGGTTGAGCTTGCGGGCGAGGTAGCCGTCCAGCCAGTCGGTCAGCGCGACGACGATGAAGAGGCCGGTCGCGAACTGGTTCTGGTGGGCCGGCGTCAGGTCCAGGTAGAACACCCCGACGATCAGCGGGATGGCCACGATGCGGGCCCAGGTCAGCAGGGTCGGGAGTGTCCAGAACATGGGGGCATTGTGCCCAAGCCTGGGGCATGGGCGCGGCGGGTTTCGTGGCGGCCAGCCCTCAGTCGAGACTGCGCGGCTTGAAGCGCCGGTCCTCGTCGAACAGGAAGGTCTCGGTGAACTTCCACGGCTCGGGCATGCGGCGGATGTCGCCGAAGGGCGCGGCGCGGTGCACGGCGTCGATGGCCATCTGCAGCGTCTCCGGGCCGAACCTGGGCGGGCGCACGACGTTGATCTTGCGCACGCTGCCGTCCATCTTCAGCTCCACCTCCAGCACGATGACCGTCAGCAGGTGCGACGGCGCGGGCGTCATGAAGCTGCGCTCGGGGTTGGCCATGACGACGCGCTCGGCGGCCTGGCGGCGCAGCTCGTCATGCGTGCGCACCGGCTTAGGTGCGGGCAGGCCTTGCGCCGCCTTGGCGGACGCAGACGCGGGCGGCGCGGTGACGACGGGCTGCACGACGGGCACCTCGGAAACCGGTGCAGGCCGGGGGGCCGGCGCGGGAGGTGGCGGCGCGGGCGGCGTGGCGCCGCAGGCGGCCAGCACGGGTGCGATCAGCCACTGCGCGGCACGCTTGGAACGATCGATGATGGACATGGTGCTCTCCTCCGGTTTCAGTTCTTGATGTTCGCTCAGTGCAGCGCACGGTAGATCTCTTCGGCGAGATCCCTTGAGATGCCTTTCACGCTGCAGAGCTCGTCGATGCTGGCGCCGGCCACGCCGCGCACGCCGCCAAAGCGCTGCAGCAGCTGCGAGCGCTTCTTGGGGCCGACGCCCGGCACCTCCTCCAGCCGCGAGCCGCCAGTGCGCGTGGCCGCGCGCTTGGCGCGCATGCCGGTGATGGCGAAGCGGTGGGCCTCGTCGCGGATCTGCGCAATCAACATCAGCGCGGCGGAGTCGCGGCCCAGGTAGACCTTCTCGCGGCCGTCGGCGAACACCAGCTCCTCCAGGCCGACCTTGCGGCCCTCGCCCTTCTCGACGCCGGCGATGAGGCTGAGATCCAGCCCCAGTTCCTCGAACACCTCACGCGCCATGCTGACCTGCCCTCGCCCGCCGTCCACCAGCACGAGGTCCGGCAGACGGCCGGTGCCGAGCTGGGCGGCTTCGGCCATCTTGGCGTAGCGGCGCGTCAGCACCTGGCGCATGGCGGCGTAGTCGTCGCCACCAGTCACGCCCTCGATGTTGTAGCGGCGGTACTGGCTGCTCTGCATCTGGTGGCCTTCGAAGACGACGCAGCTGGCCATCGTCGCCTCGCCGGCCGTGTGGCTGATGTCGAAGCACTCGACGCGGAACTTGTCGATCTCGGTGACGGACAGATCCAGTGCATCCACCAGCGCCCGCGTGCGGGCCTGCTGCGAGCCCTCCTCGGCCAGCAGGCGGGCCAGCGCCAGTTCGGCGCCCTGGACACACATCTCCAGCCAGATGCGCCGCTGGCCGCGCGGCTGCGCCTGCACGGTGACCCGGCTGCCGCCCTGTGTGCCCAGCACCTCCCCCAGCCCGGCGTCGACCGGCTCGCTGACGATGATGAGCCCCGGCACCGGCGACGCCAGATAGTGCTGGGCCATGAAGGCCTCCAGCACCTGGCGCTCGGGCGACAGCACCTCCTCGTCGTCCAGTTGCATCGCCGTCGCGTCGTCCACATGCTTGGGGAAGAAGGCACGGTCACCGAGATGGCGGCCACCGCGCACCATGGCCAGGTTCACGCAGGCCTTGCCGCCCTGCACCTTGACGGCCAGGATGTCCACGTCACGCTCGCCACCGGTGGCGCTGCTCTCCTCGACGACCTGCTGCTGCAACACCTTGGACAGCGCCTGGATCTGGTTGCGCACCTCGGCCGCCAGTTCGTACTCGAAGCGCTCGGCGTAGGCGGCCATCTGCTCCTGCAGCGAGGCCATGACCTCGTCGGTCTCGCCACGCAGGAAGCGCTCGGCGCTCTGCACGTCGCGCGCGTACTCGCCCGTCTGGCCCGCCGGCACGCAGGGGCCGGAGCAGCGCTTGATCTGGTGCAGCAGGCAGGGCCGGCTGCGGTTGTTGAAGACGCTGTCCTCGCAGGTCCGCAGCTTGAAGACCTTCTGCATCAGCTGGATGGACTCCTTCACTGCCCAGGCGCTCGGGAAGGGGCCGAAGTACTGATGCTTCTTGTCCACTGCGCCGCGGTAATAGGCCATGCGCGGCCAGGCATGCGACGTGATCTTCAGATAGGGGTAGCTCTTGTCGTCCCGGAACAGGATGTTGAAGCGCGGGTTCAACGTCTTGATCAGGTTGTTCTCGAGCAGCAGCGCTTCGGCCTCGGTGCGCACCACCGTCGTCTCCAGCCGCGCGATGCGCGCGACCATCAGGCCGATGCGCGTGCCGCCGTGGTTCTTCTGGAAGTAGCTGCTGACGCGCTTCTTCAGGTCCTTGGCCTTGCCGACATAGAGCACCTCGTCCCTGGCGTCGAAATAGCGGTAGACGCCAGGCAGCGCAGGCAATGCATTGACCTCGGCGAGCAGCCTGTCGCGCAGTTCGCGCGCGGCGGCCTCCATCTCGGCGGCACGCTGCTTCTCGGCGGCTTCGATGGCGGCGCGTTCGGCCTGGTATTGCTCGACGGGGTCGGCGTCGGAGGGAGTCGTCCTGGACATTGGCGTCATTCTGGCCTGGGACAATCGACCCATGAGAGCGCCGATGCTTTGGGACATCTTCTGCCGCGTCATCGACAACCACGGCGACCTGGGTGTCTGCTGGCGGCTGGCGCGGGATCTGGCGACACGTGGCGAGCAAGCGCGGCTCTGGATCGACGACGCGACGGCACTCGCTTGGATGGCGCCGCAACGGCCCGACGGCATCGACGTGCGCGGCTGGCCCGAGGGCGATGTGGACGTCCGGCCGGGCGATGTCGTCATCGAGGCCTTCGGCTGCGAGCTGCCGCCCGCCTTCGTCGCCCGCATGGCCGCTGCGCAGCCTGCGCCGCGCTGGATCAACCTCGAATATCTCAGCGCCGAGGACTATGTCGAGCGCAGCCACGGCCTCGCGTCGCCGCAGTTCAGCGGGCCGGGCGCGGGGCTGACCAAGCATTTCTTCTACCCCGGCTTCACGCCGCGCACCGGTGGGCTGCTGCGCGAGCCGGGGCTGCTGGATCGCATCGCCGCGTTCGACGGACCGGCCTGGCTGGCCGCGCGCGGCTGGGCGCCGCGGCCGGGCGAGCGGGTCGTCAGCCTGTTCGCCTATGCCAACCCGGCGCTGCCGGCCCTGCTCGACGCGCTGGCAAACCGGCCCACGCTGCTGCTCGCCTGCCCGGGGCCGCTGCAGCCGCTGGTCGGCGACCGCCCCGGCCTGCGCAGCATCGCCCTGCCCTATCTGCCGCAGGACGATTACGACCGTCTGCTGTGGGCCTGCGATCTGAACTTCGTGCGCGGCGAGGATTCCTTCGTGCGCGCGCAGTGGGCCGACAAGCCCTTCGTCTGGCACATCTACCCGCAGCCCGAGGACGATGCCCACCACGCCAAGCTGGAGGCTTTCATGGCGCGCGCCGGCCTGCCCGAGGCCTGGCGCGACGTCTGGCGCGGCTGGAACGGCCTCGCCGCCCTGCCCACCTCGCTGACTGGCCTGGATCAGGCCGCGGCCCACGCGCCGGCCTGGCGCAAACAACTCACGGCCCAGCCCGACCTGCTGACGCAGCTGCAAGGCTTCGTGGGCGCTTCCGGCTAGAATGACGGGCTTTGCCGCGCCACGCCGGGAGTTTTTCGGAGTCTGGTGCGCACCACAAGCCGGCTTTCGCTGCCGGCCTCACTTCGAGATACCCACCATGAAACTCGCTCAAGAAATCCGCGCCGGCAACGTGATCATGCAGGGCAAGGACCCGATGGTCGTGCTGAAGACCGAATACAGCCGTGGTGGCCGCGGCGCCGCCACCGTGCGCATGAAGATGAAGAACCTGCTCAACGGCGCCGGCGCTGAACTCGTGTTCAAGGCCGACGACAAGATGGAGCAGATCATCCTCGACAAGAAGGAGTGCACCTACACCTACTTCGCCGACCCGATGTATGTGTTCATGGACACCGAGTACAACCAGTACGAAGTCGAAGCCGAGAACATGGGCGACGCCATCTCCTACCTGGAAGACAGCATGCCCGTGGAAGTGACCTTCTACGACGGCAAGGCCATCTCCGTCGAACTGCCCACCAGCGTCGTGCGCGAGATCGAGACCGAGCCGGCCGTCAAGGGCGACACCTCGGGCAAGGTCATGAAGCCCGCCCGCCTGAAGGGCACCGGTTTCGAGATCAACGTGCCGCTGTTCGTCGAGAACGGCGACAAGATCGAAATCGACACCCGCACGCACGAGTACCGCAAGCGCGTCTGAGCGCCTCGCAGCCTCATGCAAAAACGCCCGCTTCAAGCGGGCGTTTTGCTTTACAGGGCCTCGTCGGACAGATCGGGAATTTCGAGTTCCGGCTCGGCGTCGATCTCGCTGTCGAAGGCGGCGGAGGCCGAGCCCTTCATCGGGATCCAGGGCCGGTCCAGCGGGCGGTAGACGCGGCGCTGCAGGCGCTGCAGGCGGTCGGAGCGCTCGATGGCATGCATCACCTCGTCGGGCGAGATCAGCATCGCAAAGGGGTCAGCCAGATTCGGGGTGGTGGTCAGCATGGTGGGCCTCGTGTTTGACGATGACTCCACTGTAGGCAGCCCGCGAACGCCGCAACAGTCGGCACCTGGCGCGAGGCGCTGTAGGTCTTTTTCCTACACGGCCGCTGGCGCGAGAACTATTTGGCAGCCTTGGCGGCCTCGGCCATCGCGGCACGCAGCTCGGCGGCCATGCGCTCACGCCCGCTGCGCTGCGCGAAGTCGGCCGCCGTCAGTTCCTGCTCGTTGGCCGCGCGCGGCTCGGCGCCGGCCTTCAGCAGCAACGGCACCAGGTCGCCATTGCCGTAGCGGGCCGCCATCATCAGCGGCGTCGTGCCGTTGTCGGAGCGCGCGTTCAGCTCGGCGCCATTGGCGATGAGGAAGGCCGCGACGCCGTTGTCCGGCCCGCTGCAGGCGTAGTGCAGCGGCGTCCAGCCCTTGCGGTTGATGGCCGCGCCGCGCTTCACCAAGGCCTTGACGGCCGGCAGCGAGCCGCGGATGGCGGCCAGCATCAGCGGCGTCTCGCCATCGGTGTTCAGCGCGTCGACGTTGAGCCGGGGCTCGGCCAGCAGGCTGTCCAGCGCCTTCAGCGAGTTCTCGCGCACGGCGGTGAACAGTGCCGTGCGGCCGCGCGAGTCGGTCAGGTTGGGGTCCACGCCCTTCAACAGCAGCGCGAGCACGGCGCGCGGGTCGTTCATCTCGGCAGCGATGACGAGGTCGTCCACCGGCGTGGCCCGAGCCAGCGTGGCAGCCAGCGCGAGCGCGGCGAGCAGCGCCTTCTTCATGCAGCCTCCGGCAACTTGAACAGCCGCCGCGTGTTGGCCGTCGTGATGGCGGCCAGTTCCGGCACCGGCAGACCGACGGCTTCGGCCACCGCCTTGGCGACATGCGGCACATAGGCCGGCGAGTTGGTCTTGCCGCGGAAGGGCACGGGCGCGAGATAGGGGCTGTCGGTCTCGATCAGCACGCGGTCCAGCGGCAGCAGCTTCAGCAGGTCGCGCAGGTCCTGCGCGTTCTTGAAGCTGACGATGCCGGAGAAGGAGATGTAGTAGCCACGCTCGACGGCCGCCAGCGCGACCTCGGCCGTCTCGGTGAAGCAGTGGAAGACGCCGCCGGCCTGCTCGCCGCCTTCCTCGTCCAGCACGCGCAGCGTGTCGGCGGCGCTGGAACGGGTGTGGATGACCAGCGGCCTCTGCGCCTGCCTGGCCGCGCGGATGTGGACGCGAAAGCGCTCGCGCTGCCACTCCATGTCGTCGATGCTGCGGCCGTTCAGGCGGTAGTAGTCCAGCCCCGTCTCGCCGATGGCGACGACGCGCGGCAGCGCGGCCAGCTTCACCAGCTCGGCCACGTCGGGCTCGCGCATGTCCTCGGTATCGGGGTGCACGCCGACGGTGGACCACAGCTGCTCATGACCCAAGGCCAGCGCATGGACGTCCTCGAACTCCTCCATCTGCGTGCAGATGCAGATGGCCTGCACGACCTGCGCTTGGCGCATGTCGGCCAGGATGTCCGGGAGCCTCTGCTTCAGTTCGGGGAAGCTGAGGTGGCAGTGCGAATCGATGAACATCAGAGCGTTTGCGTGGGCTTGCTCGACGAGATGGCCGTGCCGAGGATTTCCTCGATGCGCACGCGGATCAGCCGCGTCTTCTCGTCGCCGGGAAAGCGCACGCCCACGCCCTGGGTGCGGCCACCGGACGCATTGGCCGGCGTCAGCCAGGCGACCTTGCCGGCCACCGGATAGCGCTGGCTGTCCTCGGGCAGGGCCAGCAGCAGATAGATGTCTTCGCCGAGCTTGTAATCGCGCGTCGTTGGTACAAACAGCCCGCCGTCGGTGAAAGCCGGGATGTAGGCCGCGTAGAGCGCCGACTTCTCGCGAAACACCAGCTGGATGACGCTGGGCCGCGCCGTCGAACTGCCGCCCTGCCCACCCACCGCAGGCACCGGCAGCGAACTGCCCAGCTGGCTGGGCTGGAATAGCTGGGAGACCGGGCCTTGCTTGGATTGGGCGTCGCTCATAGGTCGAGTGTATTCAGCGAATCGAGGCCAGCATTGCAGCCTGGGCTTGCGCCACCAGCGCCTCTATCCACAGGCTGGCATTCAGCGGGTGATCGGCATGGCGGGCCGCACGGCGCAGTTCGGCATCCCAGGCCAGCAGCGGTGCGGCGCGCTTGGGCGCCGGCAACGACGCCGCGGCGAAGAACTGGCCCCGCTGGCCGTGGCTGCGGCGCACGAGGTCGTGGCACAGGCGCTGCAAGGCATCGATGGCACGCGGCGGAGCGAGGTCGGACAGCGCCTGCACCTCGCCGCGTGCGACGCGCTTCGGGATGGCCTGCCAGGCGGCATCGGTCAGCCCGGCCTGCGACCACTCCAGCGCCTGCTGCGGCCGGCCGCCGGTCGCGTCGAGCAGCCCTGCGGCGTCCTTGACGCCCTTGGATTCCAGCCAGGCCAGCGCGGCGTCGCGTTCCGGCAGGGCCAGCGGCAAGGGCTGGCAGCGGCTGCGGATGGTGGGCAGCAGGCTCGCGCTGTCATGGCTGGCCAGCGCAAAGCGCAGCAGGCCCGAGGGCTCCTCCAGCGTCTTCAGCAGCGCATTGGCCGCCACGCCGTTCAGCGCCTCGGCCGGGAAGATGACGACGACCTTGGCCTTGCCGCGCGCCGACGTCGCCTGTGCGAAGGCCAGCAGGTTGCGCACGGCCTCGACCTTGATCTCCTTGCTCGGCTTGGCCTTGCCCGCCTTGGCGTCGGGCTCCTCGAACGGCAGGCCCAGCGACTCGCGGGCCGGCGCGTCCAGTGCCTCGGGCAACAGCAGCTGGAAGTCGGGGTGGGTGCCGCTGGCGAACAGCTTGCAGCTGGGGCAGCCATTGCACGCGGGCTGCCCGGGCGCTGCGGTTTCGCACAGCCAGCTCTGCGCGAGCTTGACGGCCAGTTCCAGCTGGCCGACGCCGGCCGGGCCCTGCACAAGCAGCGCGTGCGAGCGGGCGCGGGCCAGCGCGTCGGCGAGAGGTGCCTGCAGCCATGGGAGGTCGGCGTTCAGCATGCCGGGTATCGCTCGGCGAGAATGGCCAGCACCGCGGCGCCCACCTGCTCGATGGTGCCGCTCGCGTCGATGCGCACGATGCGCCGCGGTGCCTCGGCCGCGCGGGCCGCGTAGCCGGCTCGCACGCGCTCGAAGAAGTCCAGGTCCAGCTGCTCGATGCGGTCGGCCTCGCGCGCGCCGGCGCGGCGCGCTGCCGCCTGGCTCGCGGGCAGGTCGAACCACAGCGTCAGCTCGGGCTCGGTGCCTTCCTGCACCCAGTCGGCCAGCGATTCCAGCACGCTCAGCGGCAGGCCGCGGCCGCCGCCCTGGTAGGCGAAGCTGGCATCGGTGAAGCGGTCGCACAGCAGCGTCCTGCCGGCGGCCAGCGCGGGCCTGATGACGGTTTCGACATGGTCGCGTCGGCCGGCGAACATCAGCAGCAGCTCGGTCAGCGAGCCCATGGGCTCCTTCAACACGATGTCACGCAGCGTCTCGGCCAGCGGTGTGCCGCCCGGCTCGCGGCTGAGCTGCACGTCGGCGCCGCGCGCGCGAAACCAGTCGGCCACGGCCTGGATGTGGGTGGACTTGCCGGCACCGTCGATGCCTTCGAAGCTGATGAAACGTCCTGGACTCACTTGCCGCCGCGCTGGTATTTGTTGACCGCGCGATTGTGCGCGGCGAGGTCTTCGCTGAATTCGCTGCTGCCGTCGCCGCGCGACACGAAGTACAGCGCCTTCACCGGCGCCGGATTCAGCGCCGCGGCCAGCGAGGCCGCACCGGGCATCGCAATCGGCGTGGGCGGCAGGCCGCCGCGGGTGTAGGTGTTGAAGGGCGTGTCCGCCAGCAGGTCGCGCTTGCGCAGATTGCCGTCGAAGCTTTCGCCCAGGCCGTAGATGACGGTCGGGTCGGTCTGCAGCGGCATGCCGATGCGCAGCCGGTTGACGAAGACGGCGGCGACGCGGCTGCGGTCGGCCGGCGTACCGGTTTCCTTCTCGACGATGGAGGCGAGGATCAGCGCCTCTTCGGCCGACTTCAGCGGCAGGTTGTCGGCACGCTTGTCCCAGGCGGCGGCGAGGCGCTTCTTCATCGCCTCGTGGGCACGCTTGAGCACGGTCAGGTCGCTGACACCGCGGCTGTAGGCATAGGTGTCGGGGAAGAAGCGGCCTTCGGGTGTGATGCCCGGCTCGTTCAGCGCGGCCATGATCTCGGCGTCGGTCATGGCGGCCGTCTTCGGCTTCAGATGCGGTGCAGCGGCCAGCGCCGCCCTCACCTGCCGCCAGTTCCAGCCTTCGATGAGGCGCAGCTGCTCCAGGATCTGGTCGCCGCGCACCATCTTGTCCAGCAGTTCGCGCGGCGTGACGCCGGCATGCACCTCATAGCTGCCGGCGCGGATCTGCTTGGCCTGGCCGGACCACCTGAACCATTGATAGAGCCAGCGCGCATCCACCTGCACGCCGGCCGCGACCCAGGCGCGTGCCACCTCGGCCGGGTTGGTACCGGGCTCGATGGACAGCTCCACCGACGGCGCCGCCAGGCTCAGCGGGCTGCGCAGCCACTGCCACACGGCCCCCGCGGCCAGCGCCGCGATCAACAACAACGCGAGCACCGCCCGCAACAGCCACTTCATGCCCTTGCTCAGGCTCCGTTCAAAGGGGGCTGATGATAATTGCCGGCATGTCCCAAGCCTCCCAACTCCGCCTCCAAGACTGGGGCGTCATCCGCGCCCACGGTGCCGATGCTGCCAGCTTCCTGCACAGCCAACTGACCCAGGACTTTGCCCTGCTCGACCGCGACCACGCGCGGCTGGCCGGCTTCTGCACGGCCAAGGGCCGGCTGCTGGCGACGATGGTGGGCTGGCGCGGCGTTGACGACGAGATCCTGCTCGCACTGCCCGCCGAGACGCTGGCGGCAACGCTGAAGCGGCTGTCGATGTTCGTGCTGCGCGCCAAGTGCAAGCTGACCGACGCGAGCACGGAGTTCGCCGTCTACGGCTTGCTGGGTGCACCGGCCGCTGACGCATGGGCGCTGGTGCGCGATGGCGACGCGGTGCAGATCGCGTTGCCCGGCGCTGGTCGCGCGTTGCGCGTGCAGCCGGCCGTCGCGCCCGCCCCCGCTGGCACCGAGATCACGGCTGAAGCCTGGGCCGCCGCCGAGGCCGAGGCCGGCATGGCCTGGGTGCGCGGTGCCACCGTCGAGGCCTTCGTGCCGCAGATGATCAATTTCGAGGTGCTGGGCGGCGTGAGCTTCAAGAAGGGCTGCTACCCCGGCCAGGAGATCGTCGCGCGCAGCCAGTACCGCGGCACGCTGAAGCGCAGACTGCAGCTGTTCGAGACCGATGCGCCGGCCACGGTAGGCCAGGAGATCTTCCACAGCGCCGATCCCGAGCAGCCGGCCGGCGTCGTCGCCGGCAGCGGCTCACGCGACGGTCGCACGCTGATCGCCGCCGAGATCAAGCTTGCGGCGCTGGAAGGCGGCAGCCTGCATCTGGGCAGCGCTGGCGGGGCGACCTTGCAGCCGCGTGCGCTGCCCTACGAAATTCCGCCGCAGGAATGAGCGTGCAGCTCTACGTCTACTACCGCGTCGCGGCTGACAGCGTCGACGAAGCCCTCATCGCCTTTCGCAAGGCGCGCGTCGAGGCGCCCATCGAGCTGCTTCAGCGGCCCGAGCCCGACGACGAAGGCCGCTGGACGTGGATGGAGATCTACCCCGAAGGCTGGGTTCACCGCGAGCCGCAGGTGGCGGCGGCGATGGCGCAATGGCTGGCGAGCGAGCGCAAGGTGGAGCGGTTCGAGATGCTCGGCTAAAGCGCCCTGACCATCTCCACATGCGCTATGCCCGCCTCTTCAAACGGCTGGCCCCTGCGCTGGAACCCCGTCCGCAGGTAGAAGCTCTCCGCCGACAGCTGCGCATGCAGCAGCACCTCGCGGTAGCCCTGCCGGCGCGCCTCGGCCATCAGCGCTTCCAGCACCTGGCGGCCGATCTGCGTGCCGCGCATCGCCCGCAGCACGGCCATGCGGCCGATCTTGGCGACGCCGGGCACGTGTTCCAGCAGGCGGCCCGTCGCCAGCGGCATGCCGAAGCGGTTGCGGGCCAGCGCGTGCAGGCAGCTGGCATCCGCCGCATCCCATTCCATGTCGGCCGGGATGCCCTGCTCCTCGATGAAGACCTCGCGGCGGATGGCGCCGGCCGCCTCGCCGAGCTCGCCCCAGCCGCCCACCGCCACGTCGACGACGGGCTGGCCGGTCTCGAAGGCGTGGATGACGTCGCGCAGCGCGTCGGGCACGCGCAGCGGCGTTTGCGTCGCGGCATCGGCGAACACATAGACCATGTCGGCCTGCACCAGCAGCTGGTCGCCGCGGAAGAAGCCTCCCTCCACCTTCATGGAGCTGTTGCCGAACTCGCGGCAGCGCACGCCGATGTCAAGGCGGTCGTCGTAGCGGGCCGAGCCGAGATAGTCCAGCACCGAGCGGCGCACGAAGAGGTCGCCACCGAGCTGCTTCATCGTGTCGGCATAGGGCAGCGCCAGCGCGCGCCAGTAGCCGCTCATGGCCGTGTCGAGATAGGTCAGGTAGTGGCCGTTGAAGACGATGCCCTGGGCGTCGATCTCGGCCCAGCGCACGCGCAGCGGTTCGAGGTGGCGGAAGTCGGTGCGTTTCATGGCTTGAATTGATCTTTGATCGCGGTCGCGCAGGCGTCCAGGGCCATGATGGCCTCGGGGATGTGGCGCCCCATCTTGATGAAGTCGTGCGTGACGCCTCGGTAGAGCTCCAGCTGCACCGGCACGCCGACGGCGCGCAGCGCGTCGGCATAGGCGATGCCTTCGTCCACCAGCGGGTCGCACTCGGCGAGCACGACGCAGGCTGGCGCCAGGCCGGCATGGTCGTCGGCCTCCAGCGGCGCGAAGCGCCAGTCGTGGCGCTGGCCGCGGTCGATGTAGTGGTCGAAGAACCAGGCGATGCTGGCGGCGTCGAGTAGGAAGCCGTTGGCAAACAGCTTGTGCGAGGCCGTGCAGGGTTCGGCCGCGGTGCCGGGCGTGATCAGCAGCTGCCCCTTCAGCGGCAAGCCACGGTCGCGCGCGAAAAAGGCGGTCGCTGCGGCCAGCGTGCCGCCCGCGCTGTCGCCACCGACGGCCAGCCGAGAACCATCCAGTCCCAGCGAGGCGGCGTGTTCGTGCAACCAGGCCAGCGCGGCCCAGGAATCGTCGACGGCGGCGGGGAACCGGTGCTCGGGCGCCAGGCGGTAGTCCAGCGCCAGCACGGCCGCGCCGCTGCGCAAGGCGAGCTGGCGGCACAGGCTGTCGTGCGTCTCCAGGTCGCCGATCGTGAAGCCGCCGCCGTGCAGATAGAGCAGGACGGGCAGTTTCTCCGCAGTCGGCGCATAGAGCCGCGCGGGGCGGCCGGCGGCTTCGAGGTCTTCGACACGCGGCAGCGGCGCACGCGGCAGGTCCAGGATCTCGGCGCCCATGCGGTAGGCGATGCGCGCGTCGCGCGGCGTCAGCGTGTGGAAGGGCGGGCGGTTGGCGCGGTGGATGCGTTCGAGGACGCCGGCCATGCGCGGTGTCAACAGCTGGGAAGGGGGCGTCATTGCGCGCGCATTCTCGCCCTCACCTCTTGGGCGGCACCCATGGATCCCGCTGCGGCGCCTGGAAAGCAGCCTCGTTCGTCGGTGGGACGCTGCCCGGTGCCTGCGGCGTGCCGGCGCGGTCGACGGCGACAGCGGACCTCGCCTCCAACGCACGGCGCTCGGGGCCGAGGTCGGCCGCGGCCCGCAGCGTCAAGGTGCTGGCGTAGAAGGCCTTCATGTCGGCGAGCTGGGCGATGCGGGTCGCATCGTCCAGATAGCTCATGTGGCCGCCCGCGTAGTTGCGGATCTGCACGCGGCTGGCATCGACGCGGGCCAGGTCGGTCTCGGTCAGGTGGAAGGGCGTGGCCAGGTCGTGATAGCCATTGAAGGCCAGCACGCGCAGCCGCGGGTTCTGAGCCAGCGCCGCGGCGAGGTCGGGCAGCGTGTCGGGCAGCGCCCGGCCGGCGTGGCTGAAGTCCCAGAAGTTGATGGCGTTGCTGAGCACGACATAGGTGGACGCGTTGCGGTAGCCCAGCTGGTCGCGCAGATGCGTCGCGATGCCGGCGGCGAAGCTGGCGTTGATCCAGGTGCTGGACGGGTCGCCCTCAGCCGCCAGCGCGGTGCCGGTGCCGGCCTTCATGCGGCCGTCGTAGCGGCCCAGCAGCTGGCCGGGGATGAGCCACTGGCGGTAGTTGTCGGCGCCGATGTCCAGCGAGGTCTGCCAGCGCGATGCCGGCAGGCCTGTCAGGTCGGCCAGCGGCTGCCAGATGGCTGGCGTCGGCGTGCCGCTGGCGAGCGCGGGCGCGTAGACCTGGTCGGCGTAATTGCGCGCGCTCGTCGCCCAGGCGGCCAGGTCGGTCGGCACGGGCTGCGTCAGGCGGTGAAAGGCGCCGACAGCGGCATAGCTCGGCAGGAAACCACTGCAGCCCCCGCCCGTCGTGATGCCGCAGTTGCTGTTGTAGTCCATGGCCGGGGACTGCAGCACCAGGCCGTCGAGCATGACGCCGGCCTCCTGAAGCCGACGCGCCAGCACGGCCGTGCGCGGGCCACCGTAGCTTTCGCCGAACAGGTATTTGGGCGACGCGGCGCGGCCATTGACGGCGAGCCAGCGCAGGATGAAGTCGCGGAACAGCGCCGCGTCGGCGTCCACGCCCCAGAAGCTGCGGTTCGTGAACGGCGCGATGGCCTGCGAGTAGCCGCTGCCCACTGCGTTGATGAAGACGAGGTCGCTCTGGCCCAGCAGGTGCTCGGCGTTGTCGACCATCGCGAACGGCCGCGCCAGCGTCGTGTCGGGCACGCCGGTGACGAGGCGCCTGGGGCCGAAGCTGCCCAGCTGCAGCCACACCGAGGCCGAGCCGGGCCCGCCGTTGTAGAAGAAAGTGACCGGGCGCGTGGCCACGTCGGTACCGGGCCGCGTGTAGGCGACGTAGAAGACGGAGGCCTCGGCCGCGCCGCCCGCGTCGCGCGCGATCAGGTGGCCGGCGCTGCCGGTGTAGCTCAGTGCCTGGCCGCCCACGGTCAGCGTCTGCATGCTGGTGGCGGCGGCCTCGACGGCACCGGGCAGGGCCGCGTCGGGTGCCGAGGAATAGACCGTGGCGTCGGTCAGCCCGGGCTGACCGGTGTCGGCAGGTGGCTGGGGCGACGACGCACCGCCCCCTCCGCCGCCACAGGCGGTGAGCACGAGGACGAGCAGCCAGGTCAGCGAAGTCGCACGCATGACTGCCAGTCTAGACATGCAGGCATAGGATGCCGTGAGACACCCCGGGAGCGCGCCATGGCCCAGATCCTCTATGTGACCCGCATCGAACTCGCCTTTGGCGCCTGTGCGCTGCTACCCGCGGAATGCGAACGTGCCGGCATCCATCGCCCCCTCGTCGTCACCGACGCTGGCGTGCGCGCGGCCGGTGTGCTGGACATGGCGCTGGCCGCCTTTGGCGAAAAGCCGCCCGTCTTCGACCGCACGCCACCCAACCCGACCGAGGCCGCCGTACGGCTGGCCGTGCAGGTGGCGCAGGAGTTCGGCTGCGACGGGCTGATCGCCATCGGCGGCGGCTCCAGCATGGACCTGGCCAAGGGCGTGGCCATCGCCGCCACGCACGAGGGGCCGCTGAAGCGCTGGGCCACCATCGAGGGCGGCGCGGTCAACATCACCTCCAGGGTGCTGCCCGTCATCGCCGTGCCGACGACGGCGGGCACCGGCAGCGAGGTCGCGCGCGGCGCCATCCTCATCGTCGACGATGGCCGCAAGCTGGGCTTCCACAACTGGGCCCTGCTGCCCAAGGCCGCCATCTGCGACCCCGCGCTGACGCTGGCCCTGCCGCCCCACCTGACGGCCGCGACCGGCATGGACGCCATCGCCCACTGCATCGAGACCTTCCTCGCGCCGGCCTTCAACCCGCCGGCCGACGGCATCGCGCTGGAAGGCCTGCGCCGCGGCTGGGCCGCGATCGAACGCGCCGTGCGCGACGGCCAGGACCGCGACGCGCGGCTGGACATGATGTGCGCCAGCGTGCACGGCGCGCTGGCCTTCCAGAAGGGGCTGGGCGCCGTGCATTCGCTGAGCCATTCGCTGGGTGGCATCGACCCGCGCCTGCACCATGGCACGCTGAACGCCGTGTTCCTGCCGGCCGTCATCCGCTTCAATGCCGAAGCCGACAGCGTCAGGCGCGAGCAGCGCATCGAGCGGCTGGCCCAGGCGATGAACCTGGGCGGCAACGACGCCGACTCGGTGGCCGACGCGATCGCGGCGATGAACGCCCGCCTGGGCCTGCCCTCCGGCCTGGCCCCGATGGGCGTGGGGCCGGAGCTGGACGACCGCATCATCGAGCACGCGCTGGTCGACCACTGCCACAAGACCAACCCGCGCCTCGCCAGCGCCGACGACTACCGCGCGCTGCTGGCTGCGTCGCGATGACGGCACCGGCCGGCGCCGTCATCGTTGATGGCGCCCCGCAGCGTGATCGAAGTCCCGAACAGCCGCTGCGCGCGGACGGGCACCGGCACTAGCATCGTCGGCTACCCGGGCAGACAACCGGGCGGACTGGAGACTTCGATGAACAAGCTATCCATCGGCAAGCGCCTGGCGGCCGGCTTCGCGCTGATCCTCGTGCTGGCGGCATGCGTCCTTTGCCTGGCCTCATGGCGGCTGGCATCGACGGCCGCAGCGACGCGACGGATGATGGACGAGCCGCTGGCCAAGGAACGGCTGATCGCGGACTGGAGCCGCAACATCAACGCCGGCGTGCGCCGCACCATGGCCATCGCCAAGAGCTCGGACGCCTCGCTGGTGGAGCTGTTCAGGGAAGACCAGGCCCAGTCCACCAAGTCTTCCAGCGAGATGCAGGAGAAGCTCAAGGGCCTGATCCGCTCGCCCGAGGAGCAGGCGCTGTTCGACGCGGTCGGCAAGGCGCGCAAGGTCTATGTCGACGCGCGCGACGAGATCGTCAAGCTGAAGAAGGACGGCCAGGCCGAGGCTGCCGACAAGCTGCTGACCGAGGTCTTCGTGCCCGGCTCCAAGGTCTATCTGCAGCGCATGCAGGAGTTCCTGGACCATCAGCGCAGGCACATCGACCAGACCGCCGCCGACATCGATGCGGCCAACGGCAACAGCCAGTGGCTGCTGATCGCCTTCGGCGCGGCCATGCTGGCCGTTGGCATGGCGGCGGCGTGGGCCATCACGCGCAGCATCACGCTGCCGCTGGCGGCGGCCAACGAGCTGGCCGAACGCGTGGCCTGCGGCGACCTGACGCGCTCGGGCAAGGGCATGAAGGCCGGGTCCGACGAGATCGGCCAGCTGCAGATGACACTGCGCCGCATGCGCGAGACGCTGTCGCAGACCATCGCCGGCATCCGCGACACGGCCGAGTCCATCGGCACTGCGTCGGCCGAGATCGCCAGCGGCAACCACGACCTGAGCGCCCGCACCGAGAAGGCAGCGTCCAGCCTGGAAGAGACGGCCAGCGCGATGGAGGAGCTGACCGGCACCGTGCAGCAGTCGGCCGCGTCGGCCGGCCAGGCCAACTCGCTGGCCCAGTCGGCGGCCAGCGTCGCCCAGCGCGGCGGCGAGGTGGTGGGCCAGGTCGTGCACACCATGGATGAGATCAATGCCAGCTCGCGCAAGATCGCCGACATCATCGGCGTCATCGACGGCATCGCCTTCCAGACCAACATCCTCGCGCTGAACGCGGCCGTCGAGGCGGCCCGCGCTGGCGAGCAGGGCCGCGGCTTCGCGGTGGTCGCCGGCGAGGTGCGCTCGCTGGCCGGCCGTTCGGCCGAGGCGGCCCGGGAGATCAAGGGCCTGATCGGCAGCAGCGTCGAGCGCGTGGAGGCCGGGTCGCGCCTGGTGGCCGAGGCGGGCCGCACGATGGGCGAGCTCGTCGGCGCCGTGCAGCGCGTGAAGGACATCATGGGCGAGATCACGACCGCGACGGCCGAGCAGTCCAATGGCATCGCGCAGGTCAACATCGCCATCGCGCAGCTGGACCAGGTCACGCAGCAGAACGCCGCGCTTGTGGAGCAGTCCACCGCCGCGGCGGAGAGCCTGCGGGAGCAGGCGATGACGCTGAACGGCGCGGTCGGGACCTTCCAGGTCGCGAGAAGCTAGGCGAAAAAAGGCCCGCTAGAGCGGGCCCAAAAGTCGGGGAGTTGACGTTCCCTGATCTGATCGAACGGTTGTGGTGTGCTCAACCGTGCTTGGCGTCGAAGAACTGTTCGTCCTCGGTGGAGCCCTTCAAGGCCGCGGTGGAGGCCTGGGCTTCGATGGTGGTGGTGACGGCGTCGAAGTAGCCGGTGCCGACCTCGCGCTGGTGCTTCACGGCGGTGAAGCCCTTCTCGGCGGCAGCGAATTCCTTCTCCTGCAGTTCGACGAAGGCGCTCATCTGGTTGCGGGCATAGCCGTGGGCCAGCTCGAACATCGAGTAGTTCAGGCTGTGGAAGCCGGCCAGCGTGATGAACTGGAACTTGTAGCCCAGGGCGCCCAGCTCGCGCTGGAACTTGGCGATGGTCGCGTCGTCGAGGTTCTTCTTCCAGTTGAAGGACGGCGAGCAGTTGTAGGCCAGCAGCTTGCCGGGGAACTTGGCATGGATGGCGTCGGCGAAGGCCTTGGCGAAGGCCAGGTCGGGCTTGCCGGTCTCGCACCAGATCAGGTCCGCGTAGGGCGCATAGGCCAGGCCGCGGCTGATGGCCTGGTCCAGGCCGTTGTTCGTGCGGTAGAAGCCTTCGACGGTGCGCTCGCCGGTGCAGAAGGGCTTGTCGTTGTCGTCGATGTCGCTGGTGACAAGGTCACCGGCTTCGGCGTCCGTGCGAGCCACGAGCAGCGTGGGCACGCCCATGGTGTCGGCCGCCAGGCGGGCCGCGACGAGCTTGGCGACGGCTTCACGCGTCGGCACGAGCACCTTGCCACCCATGTGGCCGCATTTCTTGGCGCTGGCGAGCTGGTCTTCGAAGTGCACGCCCGAGGCCCCGGCCTCGATCATGGCCTTCATCAGCTCGAAGGCGTTCAGCACGCCGCCGAAGCCGGCCTCCGCGTCGGCCACGATGGGGGCGAAGAAGTCGATGTCGTCCTTGCCTTCGCTCCACTGGATCTCGTCCGCGCGCTTGAAGGTCGCGTTGATCTTCTTGACGACCTTGGGCACGGAGTCCACCGAGTACAGCGACTGGTCGGGGTACATCTCGCCATTGCTGTTGGCATCACCGGCGACCTGCCAGCCCGACAGGTAGATGGCCTTCAGGCCGGCCTTGACCTGCTGCATCGCCTGGTTGCCGGTCAGCGCGCCGAGCGCATTGACGAAGGGCTCGGTGTTCACGAGGCCCCACAGCTTCTCGGCGCCGCGCTTGGCCAGCGTGTGCTCGATCTCGACGGAGCCACGCAGGCGCACGACGTCGGCGGCGCTGTAGCCGCGCTTGATGCCCTTCCAGCGCGGGTTCTCGGCCCAGTCTTTCTCGAGGGCGGCGATCTGTTGTTCACGGGTCAGGCGGGTCATGGAAGCTCCTTGCAAAACATTGAAAACCGATGTCGCAAGACTAGTCCCGGAGCTGCGTCTTGAACAGACTCAAGTCTTATACAAGACAAAAATCTTTTTCCATGAAAATCAATAAGTTGTATTCTATTTTTCAAATCACAAAACGCCATTCACCATAATGAGAAATCATGTCGCAGCGCAGCATGGATGCGTTTCACAACTTGAAAAGTGACTTTCGAATCGTGAGAACGAGCGGTTTCAGAATGCCCGCCATGACCACGCTGAACACACCCCGCCTGCGGCTCGAACCGCTTGAAGACCGGCACTTCGACGGTCTGTATCGTGTCAACAGCGATCCGGCCGTCATGCACTACATCACCGGCCGGCCCGATACGCCGCAGGACACCCGGTCAATGATCGAACGCGTGAAGGCGCGCTGGACCGAGTTCGGCTATTCGTGGTGGGCCTTCATGCGGCTGGAGGACGGCGAACTGATCGGCACCGGCTGCATCCAGCACCTGGGCCGCGATCCGGCCGGCCCGCTGGAAACCGGCTGGCGGCTGCGCCGGGACGCGTGGGGCCGGGGCTATGCCAGCGAGGCGGCGCGGCACATGGTGGGCTGGGCGTTCGCGACGCTGGCGCCTGAGCGAATCTGCGCCGTCTGCCAGCCGGCAAACACGCCCTCCTCCACCGTCATGGAACGCCTGGGCATGAGCTTCACCGGCCTGGGCCGCTGGTACGACATGGATTGCAGGCGCTACGACGTCACCGCGGCGCAATGGGCGTTGAGCCCGGCCAAATTTAGGTACGACGCTGAGGCATAGTCCGGCCTTCTTTTCTCTCTTTGCATGGAGGACGCATGGCCAATACCGAACAACGTGGCAACAAGATGGCGAAGAAACCCAAGAAGGATGCCGCGCCCGGCAAGTCTGCCGGCTCCGACCGCCCGGTCGCGCCGATGACGTCGGTGATCCCCAAGGGCAAGGAAGCCAAGAAGCAGAAGTGAGCCTGCGGGGCACGCCCTCTCGAAAATGGGGTCGGAGTCGGTTTTCTGAAAACCGACTCCGACCCCATTTTTCTCATAGGCCGCCGATGAAGTAGCGCTTCAGGCCGGCCAGCACCATCTCGACGGCGATGGCCGTCAGCACCAGGCCCATCAGCTTCTCCAGCGCGGACACGACCGAGTCGCCCAGCAGTTTGCGGATGCGGTCGGCCAGCACCAGGACCAGGCCGCAGACCAGCAGTGCCGTGCTGAGTGCGCCTATCCAGGCCGCGATGCGGTCCGGCTGGCGGGATGCCAACAGCAGCACCGTCGCCATCGCCGACGGGCCGGCCAGCAGCGGCACGGCGAGCGGGAAGATGAAGGGCTCCTTGCCTGGCTCCAGCCCGTAGGCCGACTCCGGCGAGCCGCCGAAGATCATGCGGATGGCGATGATCATCAGGATGACGCCGCCCGCCACTTCCAGCGAACGCTCGGACAGGTGCATGACCCTCAGGAAGCTGTCGCCCAGGAACATGAAGGCGAACAGCACGCAGAAGGCGATGCCCACCTCGCGCAGCGCCACGCGCGTGCGCCGCCCGGGCGGCACGGCGCGCATGATGGGGATGAAGACGGGCAGGCTGCCGAGCGGGTCGAGCACGAGCAGCAGCAGGATCAGGGCGGAGAGGAAGCTGTGGTCCATCCGCCCGGATTGTCACGGCGCGCTTCAGAACTTGTAGTAAGCCCGCGCGTAGTAGGACGCGCCGTTCAGGCCGAACTGCACGCTGTCGTAGTAGAAGCCGTTGTCGGTCTGGAAAGGGTCCTGGCGCGTGGGCTTGACGTTGAAGACGTTGTTGCCGCCCACGCTGAGCTTCAGCGCCGGGGTGGCCTGCCACGACGCGCCCAGGTCCATGGACGTCTTGGGCTTGTACTTCAGCAGCACGCCGTCATCGAAGCCACCCTGGGTCTGCTTGCCGAAGTGGATGATCTTGGCCTCGCCCGTCCAGGCGCCCTGGCTGTACTCGAAGCCCAGCGTGCCCTTGGCGCGCGGACCCGCCTCCTCGATGAAGAGGCGCTCGCGGGTCGACAGCAGCACGTCCTCATAACCTTTCAGCGTGGCGGGCGCGTTGATGCCCGTCACCGTCGTGCGGCTGATGTTCAGCGCCAGGAAGGTGCTGAGCTGGCCGGCGCCGAGCTTGGCGCGCGTGGAGGCGGTCAGGTCCAGGCCGCGGGTGCGCGTGTTGACCGAGTTGACGAAGAACTGCGCCTGACCGACGCCCAGGCCCTGCAGGATGGCGCCGAGCGCCGGGTAGTTGTCGGCGTCGAAGCGGCCCGACAGCACGATACGGTCCTTGATGTTGATCTGGTAGAGGTCGGCCGTGATGGCTGTGTCGCTGCCAGGCTTGAAGGTGAAGCCCACCGACAGGTTCTTGGCCTTCTCCTGCTTCAGTGCCGGCACGCCGGCCGCGTTGGTGATCTTGCTGCCGTTCGGCGCCAGCACGACGTCCAGCGGCTGACCGCTGATGAAATCGGTGAAGGTGGACGAGAAGTAGAGCTGCTGCAGGCTGGGCGCGCGGAAGCCCGTGCTGGCGGCGCCGCGCAGCAGGAACTCCTTGCTGAGCTTGTAGCTGCCGGCCAGCTTGGCCGTCGTCGTGGAGCCGAAGTCGCTGTAGTGCTCGGCGCGCACGGCGGCGTCGACGGTCAGCGCTGGTGTCAGCGTGGCTTCCCAGTCGGCGTAGAGGGCCTGGCTGGTGCGGCTCTTGTTGGTGGCGTCGCCGGGCTGGAAGCCGGGGAAGCCCTGGCTGCCGGCATTGCCGCCGAAGCCCACGCCGTCGGCATCGACGTAGGAGCCGGGCTCACCCGCGACGATGTCGTACTTCTCCTTGCGGTACTCGGCGCCGAAGGCGATGTTGCTGCCGCCGAGCAGGTCGGGGAAGAAGCGGCTGACGTCGAAGTTGGTCGTCGCCTGGCTGAAGCCGAAGCCGCCGGCGTCGAAGCTCGTGGCGCTGACACCCTTGCCGCCCGCCAGCAGGTCCTTGTTGGCGATGGACGCGTTCAGCGTGTGGCTGATGTTGTAGCGCATCTTGTTGGAGCCGTAGGTCTGCGACAGGTCGGTGTCCCAACCGGCAAAGCTCGACTTCCAGCCGACGATGACGTAGCGGTCCTTCACGTCGCCGTTGATGAAGGGCACGAAGCCGTCGGGGTACATAGCGGCCGAATTGCGGTCGGGGATGTCGTCGGAGCCGACGCCGCCACGCGCCCAGGCGCCAGATGAGGCGTCGCGATCCTGCGCGCCGGCCGTCAGGTAGAGCTTGTTGTCGCCGGCCAGCGGGAACTCGCCGTTCAGGTAGACCGTCTTGTTCTTGACGGCCGTGTCGCCGATGGTGCGGGGGCCGACCAACTCGTCGTTGGGGTCGTTGCGGTTGGAGCGGCCGCGGTCCTGCCATTCGCCGGTGATGCCCAGCACGCCGCCGCCCAGCTTCACGCCGCAGTAGGCCGAGGCGAGGTAGTTCTTGCCGTCGCCGGCCGAGTACTGGCCGTAGCCGGCCACGGCCTCGCAGCCGGCCTTCTTCTTCAGCTGGATGTTGAGCACGCCGGCGATGGCGTCCGAGCCGTACTGGGCCGCGGCGCCGTCGCGCAGCACCTGCACGTTGTCGATGGCCAGCAGCGGCATGGAGTTCATGTCCGTGCCCGTCGCGCCGCGGTTGCGCGCGCCGAACAGGTTGACCAGCGCCACCGTGTGGCGGCGCTTGCCGTTGACGAGCACCAGCGTCTGGTCCGAGCCCAGGCCGCGCAGCGAGGCGGAGTCGATCAGGTCGGCGCCGTCCGCGCCGGTCTGGCGCGTCGAGTTGAAAGACGGGGACAGGTATTGCAGCGTCTGCGCGAGGTCGAATTGGCCGCCGCCCTCGGTGATCTTGCTCATCGAGTAAATGTCCACCGGCACCAGCGTGTCGGTGCTGGACGCGGCGGGCAGCGTCTTGCGCGAGCCGACGACGTTGACGCGCTCGAGGCTGGTGGTCTCCTGGGCCTGGGCGGCCAGCGTGGAAAAGAGGCTCAGCGCGGCGATGGCCGTCGGCAGCAGGCGGGGGGCGTGCATGGGGAACTCCGTGAAGTGGTGTGCGATGGCGGCGCAGTTTGCACGCGGCCGGACCTGCTTGGGGCCAGCTGTTGCGGCCTGCCGACGGGTTTGAAACGATCGAAACGAACGAAGCCGCGATGCAACCCGCCGAGCGAAAACTGTGCCTGGCCGGCGTCGGCTAGCCCCGCGGATGGTGCTCCGCGTGCAGCGATTTCAGGCGCTCCCGCGCCACATGGGTGTAGATCTGCGTCGTCGACAGGTCGGCGTGCCCCAGAAGCAGCTGCACGGCCCGCAGGTCCGCACCATGGTTGAGCAGATGGGTCGCGAAGGCATGGCGAAGCGTGTGCGGCGACAGCGGCACGGTGATGCCGGCATTCAGCGCATGGCGCTTGATCAGCGTCCAGAACATCTGCCGCGTCATGCCAGCGCCGCGCGCGGTGACGAAGAGGTCGTCGCTGCTCTGCCCGGCCAGGATCTCGGCGCGGGCCTCGCGCAGATAGCGCGCCATCCAGTCGCGCGCATGCTCGCCGAAGGGCACGAGGCGGCTCTTGCTGCCCTTGCCGGTGACATGCAGCACCGCGTCCTTGAAGGCGACGTGGGCGCTCTTCAGTGTGACGAGCTCGGACACGCGCAGGCCGCTGGCATACATCAGCTCCAGCATCGCGCGGTCGCGCAGGCCCAGGGCGGTGTTCACATCGGGCGCAGCCAGCAGCGCGCTGACCTGGGCCTCACTGAGCAGCTTGGGCACGCGCAAGGGCTGCTTGGCGGCGGTGAACTTGAGTGTCGGGTCGGCGCTGATGCGGCCCTCGCGCAGGGCCCAGCGGAAATAGCGCTTGAAGACCGACAGCCGCCGGTTCGCGCTCGTCGACTTCGCCGCAGGCTTGGCAACGGCGTACTCGAACAGCCTGGCCTCGGTGCACGCATCCAACGGCGTCGGCGCCAGCCACTTCGCCAGCGCCGCCAGGTCACGCCGGTAGGCCGCCTGCGTGTTGGCGCTCAGGCCGTCTTCCAGCCAGAGCGCTTCGATGAACGATTCAATGCCTGGGTCAGTCAAGCTTCAATTTTTGTTGAGCCACGACCTTCTTGTAGACCTCGAACTCGGCCGCGATCTGCGCGGCGAACTCGGCCGGCGAGTTCGCGACGATCAGCGAGCCGGTGTCCTCGATGCGCTTCTTCACGTCGGGCAGTTCGACGGCTTTCTTCACCGCTGCGCTGATCTTGTCGACGACTTCCTTGGGCAGGCCCTTGGGGCCATGGATGCCGTAGTAGGCCATGCGGTTGACGGGCTCCAGGCCCACTTCCTTGAAGGTCGGCACATTGGGCAGGGCCGCCACGCGCTGCGGCGCCGCGACGACGATGGGAATGAGGCGGCCGTCCTTGATGAAGGGCAGCGCCGACGGCAGGTTGTCGAAGATCATCGGCACCTGGCCGGCCACCGTGTCGTTCAGCGCCGGGCCGGCACCGCGGTAGGGGATGTGCAGCACGAAGGTGCCCGACAGCGTCTTGTAGAGCTCCATCTGCAGATGGCCGATGCCGCCGGTGCCCGAGGTCGCGAAGCTGTGCTTGCCGGGGTTCTTCTTGAGCTCGGCCAGGAAGGCCTTGTAGTCCTTGGCCGGGAAGCTCGGGTGCACGGCGATGACGTTGGGCGTCGCCGCGACATTGATGATGGGCGTGAAGTCGGTCAGCGGGTTGTAGGCGATCTTGGGGTTGATGGCCGGGTTGGCCGCCGTCGTCGAGACCGTCGCCACGCCCAGCGTGTAGCCGTCGGGTGCGGCGCGTGCGATCTCGGTCGCGCCCACCGTGCCGCCGCCGCCGGCCTTGTTGTCCACGATCATCGTCTGGCCCAGCAGCGTCGGCATGCGCTCGGAAATGATGCGGGCAATGATGTCCGTCGTGCCACCCGGCGCGAACGGCACGATCAGGCGCACGGGCTTGCTGGGGTAGCCATCGGCCCAGGCCAGTCGGCCCAACGGGCTCAACGAGGTCAGCGCAGCGGCTTGGAGGACGGAACGACGTTGCATGGATCTGTCTCCTGATGTTGTTTGCGAGCCGATGCTAGCCCGGCTGGCCCAGCAGCCCCGCACGCAATTTCGCGTCGCTGTTGTTGTCGCCCAGAAAGACCTTGAGGAAGGCGCTGTAGAAGTCCTGCCCCTCGATGGGCTTGCCCCAGGTCTTGCCGTTGACGGTGAGTACCGTGCCGCCCTGGGCGGGCAGGTAGTCGATGACGAGCACGTCGCCCTTCTTCACGCGGCCGACTTCGGCAATGGCCGTGTTGAACTGCTTCATGCGCTCGGCCACCGCCGCCTTCTCGGCCTCGCTGCTGTTGCGGTTGATGCCCTTGGTGATGGCCTTGACGAACTCCTGCGTGGACACGTCCTTCACCATCGGAATGGTGATGCGCAGCTCCACGCGCTTGGGGCCAGCTTGCGCATAGATGGCCTCCGGCTCGTGGGCCTTCTGCGGCACGTAGAGCGCCGCCAGATAGGCCGAATACTTCATGACGAACATCTTGGAACCGACGCCGTTGAGCTGCAGTGTGCTGCCGCCGAGCTGCACGGTGTCGGGAAAATTCTGGCCTTCGTAGTGGACGGCCCGGGCCGGCAGGGACACGGCGGCGGCGGCCAGGGCCAGCACGGCGGCATGGCAGCGGATCGACAGACTCATGCGGAAGCTCCAGCGGACGACGTTGCAGACGATAACGATGGGGGCGCGGCCGGCGCCGACAAGGCCCAGGCAATGTGCTCGGCCACCAGCGCATCGGCGTGCGGAATTGCCCGTTGCAGCGCCGCGCGCAGGCCTGCATCGTCGCGCAGGCGCAGCGCATTGCCGGCGGCCACGGCCAGGTTGCGTTGCCAGCGTGTAAAGCCGATGCGGCGGATGGCCGAACCCTCCGTGCGGCGCAGGAACTCGCTCTCGTCCCAGGCCAGCAGCTGGGCAATCGGCGCGCCCGCCATGCCCGGGCGCACGTCGAAATCGGCCAGCACGGCGGGCTGCGCGAACTTGTTCCACGGGCAGGCAAGCTGGCAGTCGTCGCAGCCGTAGATGCGGTTGCCGATCAGGGGGCGAAGTTCTTCGGGAATGGCGCCGTCGTGCTCGATGGTCAGGTAGGAGATGCAGCGGCGCGCATCGACGCGGTAGGGCGCGGTGATGGCCGCCGTCGGGCAGACATCGATGCAGGCCCGGCACTCGCCGCAATGCGCCGTGACCGCCTCGGTCGGCGGCAGCGCGAGGTCGATGAAGATCTCGCCGAGGAAGAACATCGAGCCGGCCTCGCGATGCAGTGTCAACGTGTGCTTGCCGCGCCAGCCCAGGCCCGAGCGCGCGGCCAGTTCCACCTCCAGCACGGGTGCCGAGTCGGTGAACACGCGGTAGCCCAGCGGGCCGACCTCGGCTGCCAGTTTCTCTGCCAGCTTCTGCAGCCGGTTGCGCAGCACCTTGTGATAGTCCCGGCCGCGGGCATAGATGGAGATCTGGGCCTGCTCCGGCCTGGCGAGGCCGGCCCACTCGACAGCCTGCCAGCCCGGCTCCGTCCCTTGCGGCAGATAGTCCATGCGCGCCGTGATGACGCGCAGTGTGCCCGGCACCAGCTCGGCCGGCCGCGCCCGCTTCATGCCGTGCGCCTCCATGTAATGCATGCGGCCATGGTGGCCGGCATCCAGCCAGGCCTGCAGGCCGGGCTCGGCGCTGCTGAGGTCCACATCGGCCACGGCGATCTGTGAGAATCCCAGCTCACGAGCCCAGCCCCGCAAACGCTCCAGCAGCGCGGTGGCATCGACAGTGAATGGGACCTCTTGCATTTGTCGCCGATTCTAGAAACCCAGCTCCTGTGGGCCGACGAGCCTGCAGCCCAAGCCACCGCGGAGAAACTCGCGGCGGCGCTGCTTCCCTCCCCCAACGCGTTGATCGAACTGCACGGGCCGCTCGGTGCCGGCAAGACGACCTTCACGCGGCTGCTGCTGCGTGCACTGGGCGTCCAGGGCCGCATCAAGAGCCCCAGCTATGCCGTCATGGAGAGCTATGAGTTGCCCAGTGGAACGACCGCCAGCCACTTCGACTTCTACCGCTTCGGCGATCCGCGCGAGTGGGAAGACGCCGGCTTTCGCGACGTGTTCGCCGCGCCGGGCCTCAAGCTCTGCGAATGGCCCGAGAAGGCCGCCGGCCAGCTGCCGCCGCCGGATCTGCAACTCTTCATCGAGCTGATGCCCGACGACAGCCGCCGCGTGCGCGTGGTCGGCGCGGCCCGACTCGTCGAGGCCCTGAAGCCATGAAGCGCCGCGAGGCCCTCGGCCTGCTGGCCCTGCTGCTGAAGGCGCCCGACACGCTGGCCGCCGGCGGCGAGGCCAGCATCGTCGCCGTGCGCGTCTGGCCCGCGGCCGACTACACGCGCGTGACGATCGAATCCGACCAGGCGCTGGCCGCCAAGCACTTCCTCGTCGATTCGCCGCACCGCCTCGTCATCGACATCAGCGGCCTGACGCTGAGCGCCGGCCTCAAGGAGCTGATCGGCAAGGTCAAGCCCGACGACCCCTACATCAGCGGCGTGCGCGTCGGCCAGAACACGCCCACCGTCGTGCGCATCGTGCTGGACCTGAAGCAGGCCGTGGCGCCGCAGATCTTCACGCTGACGCCCGTGGCCGCCTACAAGCACCGCCTCGTCTTCGACCTGCGCCCGCGCGTGGAGGCCGACCCGCTCGTCGTGCTGACGCAGGAGCACGACAAGCCCCCCGCCGCCGCGCGCCGCGCCGAGGCGGCGGCCAGTGCCGTCAACGACGCGCTGGAGGAGTTGATCCAGAAGATCGAGCGCCCGCCGACGCCACCCGTCACACCGGCGCCTCCGCCCGTGGTCGCCGCCGCGCCCAAGCCCGCGGCCTCGGCGCCCGAACCCAAGCCCTCGCCCGCCGCGATGGCGATGGACAAGCTCATCGTCATCGCGCTGGACCCGGGTCATGGCGGCGAGGACCCCGGCGCCGTCGGCCCGTCGGGCCTGAAGGAGAAGGACGTCGTGCTGGCCGTCGGCAAGAAGCTGCGCGACCGGCTGCAGACCAATCCCAACATCCGCGTGCTGATGACGCGCGATGCCGACTTCTTCGTGCCGCTGCAGGACCGCGTGCGCAAGGCGCGGCGCGTGCAGGCCGACTTGTTCGTCTCCATCCATGCCGACGCCTTCTTCACGCCGCAGGCCAAGGGCGCCTCGGTCTTCGTGCTCAGCGACGGCGCCGCGACGAGTGCCGCCGCGCGCTGGATGGCCGACAAGGAGAACGCCGCCGACATGGTGGGCGGCGTCAACGTCGGCGCGGCGACGAAAGACGCCAACGTGCTGCGCGCGCTGCTGGACATGAGCACGACGGCCCAGATCAAGGACAGCCTCAAGCTCGGCAGCGAGGTGCTGGGCCAGATCGGCAAGGTCGGCAAGCTGCACAAGGCCAAGGTCGAGCAGGCCGGCTTTGCCGTGCTGAAGGCGCCGGACATCCCCAGCATCCTGGTCGAGACGGCCTTCATCTCCAACCCCGAGGAAGAGAAGAAGCTCAAGGACCCGGACTACCAGGACCAGCTCGTGGACGCGCTGGCGACGGGCATCGCCAAGTACTTTGCGAAGAACCCGCCGATGGCGAGGAAGCGCAGTACGACGTTGTGACCGCAGCCAAACCCGGAAGCCGTCCGCACCGAGGTATTCCTCTTCCCCCTTGAGCCCCGCCGAGCAGTCCAAGGCCTTGAGGCCGCGAGCGCAGCTCGCATCAAGAACTGACTCCGCGCGGCTGTCTGAGCGCAGCGTAGCGAAGCGAGTTCCGCGCGGGGCCTCAAGGCCTTGGTCAGCGCAGGGAACCCCTCGCTTTGCGAGGGGCGGGGCGGTCGGGGGCGCTTTCTTTGGTTACTTTCTTGTGCGCACAAGAAAGTGACTCGCCCGCGGGAGCGAACTCCCCGCTGGGCCCTGGCGGCAAGCCACCGCAACTTAGATCGGGCAACCGCCAAACGCAGCCCGAACGGCAACTGCCAGGCCCTTCGCGAGCTGGTTGCCCTCAGGGAGAGGCATGTGATGGGTGCCACTGGGTCAGCAGCACTTCCCGACACGCGCGCTGTAGCGCGCCGCCTGCCTCTCCCTGAAGAACTCCTCGTAGCTCATCGGCGCCCGCTCCGGATGCGTGGCCTGGTGGTGGGCGAGATAGCTGCCGTAGTCCGGCACGCCTACCATCAGGCGCAGGCTCTGCGTGAGATAGCGGCCGGCCTGCGCCAGCTCACGGCCCAGCTCAAGCACGTTGCCCCGCCGGCAGCAGCACGAAGGCGGTTTCCTGCGCGGTCACCTTGCCACTGCGGCGCGCCGCCAGGATGGCCTTGACGCTGTAGACCAGCACGCTGATGACCACACCCATGAACAGCGCGCACAGCGCCGCGTCCAGCCGGTCGTTGAAGACGACGCGCGACATCGCGTCCAGCGTCTTGGCCGGCGCCAGCACCTTGCCTTCGGCAATCGCCGCGGCGTATTTGTCGGCATGGGCCAGGAAGCCCAGCTTGGGGTCGGCCGAGAAGATCTTCAGCCAGCCGGCCGTCATCGTGCAGACCAGCAACCAGGCGGCCGGGATGGCCGTCACCCACGCGTAGCGGTCCTTCTTCATCTTGAAGATGACGACCGTGCCCAGCAGCAGCGCGACGGCGGCCAGCATCTGGTTGGCAATGCCGAACAGCGGCCACAGCGTGTTGATGCCGCCCAGCGGATCGACGACGCCCTGGTAGAGGAAATAGCCCCAGGCCGCGACGCACAGGCCCGTGGCGACGAGGTTGGCCACCCACGACTCGGTGCGCTTGAGCGACGGCACAAAGCTGCCCAGCAGGTCCTGCAGCATGAAGCGGCCGGCGCGCGTGCCGGCGTCCACGGCGGTCAGGATGAACAGCGCCTCGAACAGGATGGCGAAGTGGTACCAGAAGGCCATCATGGCCTTGCCGCCGACGACCTGGTGCAGGATCTCGGCCATGCCCACGGCCAGCGTCGGCGCGCCGCCGGCACGGGCCAGGATGGTCTTCTCGCCGACGTCGGCTGCAGCCTGCGTCAGCATGTCGGGCGTGACGACGAAGCCCCAGGTCGACAGCGTCTGCGCGACCGTCGCGGCGTCCTTGCCGACCACGGCGGCCGGGCTGTTCATCGCGAAGTAGACGCCCGGCTCGATGCACGAGGCGGCCACCAGCGCCATCACGGCGACGAAGCTCTCGGCCAGCATGCCGCCGTAGCCGATGTAGCGGGCGTGGGTCTCGTTCTCCAGCAGCTTGGGCGTCGTGCCCGAGGAGATCAGCGCATGGAAGCCTGACACCGCGCCGCAGGCGATGGTGATGAACAGGAAGGGGAACAGGCTGCCCGCCCAGACCGGGCCCGAGCCCGCGGCGAACTGCGTCAACGCGGGCATCTTCAGCGGCGGCGCGACGATGACGATGCCGATGGCCAGCGCGACGATGGTGCCGATCTTCAGGAAGGTGCTGAGGTAGTCGCGCGGCGCCAGCAGCAGCCACACGGGGATGCAGGCGGCGACGAAGCCGTAGCCGATCAACGCCCAGACCAGCGAGGTCGGCGTCAGCGTGAAGACATGCGACAGCGTCGGATGCTCGCTGACCCACTGGCCGCCGAAGATGGCCGCCATCAGCAGCGCGAAGCCGATGACCGACACCTCGCCGATGCGGCCCGGGCGGATGAAACGCAGGTAGACGCCCATGAACAGCGCGACGGGAATCGTCGCCGCGACCGTGAACAGCCCCCAGGGCGAATCGGCCAGCGCCTTCACGACGATGAGGGCCAACACCGCGAGGATGATGATCATGATCATGAAGGCGCCGAACAGCGCGATCAGGCCCGGCACGGTGCCCATCTCCTGCTTGACGAGGTCGCCGAGCGAGCGGCCGTCACGGCGCGTGGAGATGAACAGCACGATGAAGTCCTGCACGGCGCCGGCGAACACGACGCCGGCCAGGATCCACAGCAGGCCGGGCAGATAGCCCATCTGCGCCGCGAGCACGGGCCCGACGAGCGGGCCGGCACCGGCGATGGCCGCGAAGTGGTGGCCGTAGAGCACGTGCTTGTTGGTGGGCACGTAGTCCAGCCCGTCGTTGTACTTCCAGGCCGGCGTCTGGCGCTTGGCGTCCAGGCCCAGCACCTTGTTCGCGATGAACAGGCTGTAGTAGCGGTAGGCGATCAGGTAGGTGCAGATGGCGGCGGCCACGACCCACAGCGCGCTGATCGTCTCGCCGCGGCTCAGGGCCACGGTGGCGAGGGATGCGGCACCGAGGATCGCGACACCCGCCCAGGCGAGGTGACGACGCAGGTTCAACATGGTTTTGTCTCCGTTGTGGCGCACGCCTCGACGAGGGCGCATGGCCGTGACGGAAGTCTCGGCAAACGGGCACTGCGGCACATCGTCCATGCCACGCAGGACGGGCGCGCGGGACCACCTAGGTATCAACCCGGGTCACATGCGCTCACAACTGGGCGGCATCGCGGGTCAACGGCCGGCGCCGGGCCGCGTTGTCCACACACCGCAGGCCAGATGTCCGGCCGCGCAGGAGACCTCAAATGCTTCGTCGCTCGATCGCCATCCTCGCCGCCGGCACCGCGCTGCTCGGCGCCACCGCCGCCCACGCGGAGACGCGCTGGTCCATCGGCATCAATCTGCCGCCGGCCGACCTCGTCGTGTCCAACGGCCCGAGGTACTACGCCGAACCCGCGCCGGTCTATTACGCGCCGCCGCCGGTGCGCTATGTGCCGGCACCGCGCTACGTGGAGCGCGACGTCTATTACTACGCGCCCCCGCCGCGGGTCGTGTACGAGCGCTCGTACCACGGGCACCGCTGGGATCGCCGTGATGACCGCTGGGACGACCGCCGCGGCCATGACCGGCACGACCGCCGTGACGACAACTACGGCCCACAGCGCGGCGGCCGCTGGTAAACCTAAGAACGCGCCGGGCCCCGCCCGGCGTGCTCCACGGCATAGCGGATCAGCTCCGCCTGCCCGTCCAGTTCGAGCTTTCGCTTGATGCTCTGCCGGTGCGCTTCCACCGTGCGCACCGACAGGTCAAGCTCACGCGCAATCTGCTTGCTCGACGCCCCCTGCCCCAGCTTGCCAAGGATCTCGCTCTCGCGAGGCGTCAGCACCGGCTTGGGCGCCTGGCCGCGGAACAGCCGGCCCGACACGTCCGCACTCAGGAACGTGCCGCCCGCCGCCACCGCATCGATGGCCGACACGATCTCGGTCGCCGGCGCGTCCTTCAGCACATAGCCGCGCGCACCGGCCTGCAGCGCGCGCTGCACGTACTCGGGGTTGTCGTACATGCTGAACATCAGCAGCTTGATGGCGGGCTGCGCGGCCAGCATCTCGGCGCCGAGTGCGATGCCGTTGACGTCCTTCAGGCCGACGTCCATCAGCACGACGTCGGGCGCCGTGCGCACGAGCTGATCCAGCGCCTCGCTGCGATTGCCCGCCTCGCCGACGACGTCGAAGCGCGGCACGGCCGCCAGGCGCGCAACCAGGCCTTCGCGCACCATCGGATGGTCGTCGACAAGCAGGATGCGGATGGGGGCTGTCATGCGGCTGCGCGGGCCAGGTCGGCAGCCGATAGTTTGACGGCAAGCCGGGCGCCGATGCCGGGTGACGTCACCAGCGTCAGCCGTGCGCCCAACGCATCGGCCCGCTCGCGCATGCTGCGCAACCCCAGCCCGCGGTCGGCCACGGCCTGGGCCGCGTCGGCGTCGAAGCCCTGGCCGTCGTCCACGACCTCCAACGCCAGGCCCCCGTCGCGCTCGAAGCGCAGCGTCAGCGTCACCGCCGTCGCATGGGCGTGGCGAGCCGCATTGCTCAGCGCCTCCTGGGCGATGCGGAAGAGCGCCGTCTTCACGGCTTCGGGCAGGTCGACTTCATCACCGTCAACCTCCGCCGAGAAGTGCGTGCCGCCCGCGGCGTCGAACTCGCCGGCCAAGTGCTGCAGCGCGGCCGGCAGGCCCAGCGTGTCCAGCAGCGCCGGGCGCAGCGCGTGCGACAGGTGGCGCACCTCGGACAGCGTGCTGTTGAGCCGCTTCAGCGCCAGGTCCTGCAGCCGCGCCGCGCCCGCGGGCTCTTGCTGCGCCGACTCGATCAGCAGCTTGGTCGCCACCAGCGCCTGGCTGACGCCGTCGTGAAGTTCGCGGGCCAGGCGGGCGCGTTCGTCCTCCTGGCTCTGCACGACCTCGCGGGCCAGCGCACGCAGCTTGGCCTCGGCGCTGCGGTGTTCGCTGAGGTTGAGCGCCAGCGCGCCGGCACTGATCAACGCGATGCCGAACACGGCCACCGCGCCCACCCACAGCAGCGTCGTCAGGATGTTCTGGCGCGCGCCGCGTTCCAGTTCGGCCATCGTCGCCTCGATGCCGTCGAGGTACAGGCCCGTGCCCAGCATCCAGTCCCACTCGGGCACGGCGACGACATAGCCCAGCTTGGGCGCCAGCAGGCTGCTGGACGGCTTGCGCCACAGGTACTCGACGTAGCCGCCGCCTGCGCGGGCCTGGCCGATGAGCTGCTGGATGGTCGGCCGGCCCCGCGGGTCGCGCAGCTCCCACAGGTTCTTGCCGATCAGCTCGGGCTGGCGCGAATGCATCAGCACGCGGCCGTCAAGCGCGTAGACGAAGAAATAACCGTCGGGCCCGTAGTCCAGCGACGACAGGATGGCCAGCGCCTTTTCCTGCCCGCCCGGCTGGCCCAGCAGCGGCTTGACGGTGCTGACGGCCAGGTCGACGTAATGCTTGAGCTCGGTGCGGCGCGCGTCCATGTAGCTGGCGCGCACGAGGGCGTGCTCGCGCTCGGCCAGCGATCGCTCCTGCTGGCGCACGGCCAGCGCGATGAGGGCCAGGGAGGCCAGCAGCGGCAGCAGGGCCAGCAGCACGAAGCGGCCCCGCAGGGACAGGTTTGCCCAGGGCTTCATGCCCGGTGCTCCTCAGCTTGGCGCGCGCTTTAGCTTGCTCTTGATGCCACCCGCGATGACGACCACGCCAGGGATCAGGATCATGGCCCAGATGATCTTGTCGAGATTCGTCTTCACCCAGGGCACGTTGCCGAAGATGTAGCCAATGATCGTGATGCCGCAGACCCACAGCGCGCCGCCCGTCACGTCGTAGAAGGTGAACTTGCGCCGCGTCATCTGAGCCACGCCGGCCACGAAGGGCGCGAAGGTGCGCAGGAAGGGCATGAAGCGCGCCGCGATCAGCGTGAAGCCGCCGTACTTCTCATAGAAGGCGTGGGCCTTGTCGAAGGCCGCCTTGTTGAAGAAGCGCGAGTTCTCCCACTGGAAGACGCGCGGCCCGAAATGGCGGCCGATGGTGTAGTTGCACTGGTTGCCGAGAATGGCCGCGGCCGTCAGCAGGCCCATGGACAGCCACAGGTCCATCAGCCCCACGCCGCACATCGCGCCGACGACGAAGAGCAGCGAGTCGCCCGGCAGGAAGGGCATCACGACGACGCCGGTCTCCACGAAGATGATCAGGAAGAGCAGCGCGTAGACCCAGGCGCCATACGTGGCGACGAAGGTGGCCAGGTGCTGGTCCACGTGCAGGATGAAATCGAGGAGAAAGTGCAGCAGGTCCATGGCAGGGGATTATCTGGGTGACTCCATGACGCCCCGTCGATAATCCCGGAGATGGATTCGCCGCTCCTTGAAGTTCCCGCTCCCCGCGCCATCCGCGAACTGCCCGACGAGCTCATCAGCCAGATCGCCGCGGGCGAAGTCGTCGAACGGCCCGCCTCGGTCGTGCGCGAGCTGGTGGACAACGCGCTGGATGCCGGCGCGAAGAACATCCAGGTCAAGCTGATGGCCGGCGGCGTGCGCGCCATCGTCGTGGAGGACGACGGCTGCGGCATCCCGGTGGCGCAGCTGCCGCTGGCGCTGAAGCGCCACGCGACGAGCAAGATCGCCAGCCTGAACGACCTGGAATCGGTCGCGACGATGGGCTTCCGCGGCGAGGCGCTGGCCGCCATCTCCTCGGTCTCCGACATGGCCATCGCCTCCCGCACGGCGGCCGATGCGCATGCCAACCGGCTGGACGCGCGCAGCGGCGAGCTGCAGCCGGCGGCCCGCGCGCGCGGCACCAGCGTCGAGGTGCGCGAGCTGTTCTTCTCGACGCCCGCGCGCCGCAAGTTCCTGAAGACCGATGCCACCGAACTGGCCCATTGCGTGGAGGCCGTGCGCCGCCACGCGCTGGCGCGGCCCGACGTCGGCTTTGCGATCTGGCACGAGGGCAAGCTCGTCGACCAGTGGCGCGCCGGCTCGGCCGAGCAGCGCATCGCCGACGTGCTTGGCGAAGACTTCATCGCCGACAGCCGCGCCTTCGAGCACAGCGCCGGCCCCCTGGCGCTGACGGGCCGCGCCGGCCTGCCGGAAGCCGCGCGCTCGCGGGCCGACCAGCAATACGTCTGGGTCAACGGCCGCTATGTGCGCGACAAGCTCATCAGCCACGCCATCCGCTCCGCCTACGAGGACGTGCTGCACGGCCAGCGCCAGCCCTGCTATGTGCTCTTCATCGAGATCGCGCCCGAGCTCGTCGACGTGAACGTGCACCCGACCAAGATCGAGGTGCGCTTCCGCGACGGCCGCGCCATCCACCAGGCCGTGCGCCGTGCCTTCATCGATGCGCTGGCCGCCTCGCGCAGCGCCGAGACGGCCGCCGGCGCTGAGCCCATCGAGTCCGTCATGGCGCCGCTGGCCTTCGAGGCGACGAGGGCGGCCACGCTGTACGTGTCCGAACCTCGGCAGAGCTACACCGCGCCGGCCTACACGCCGCCGGTGCCGCCAACGGCCGAGCAGGTGCGGCTGTCGCTGGTGCAGCACGAGGCACTGTGGCAGCCGGCCAGGCCGGTCGTGGCCACCTCGTTGCCGGACACACAGCCGGCACCGCTCGTGGACCCGCCCAAGCTGTCCAAGAACGACGACTGGCCGCTGGGCCGCGCCATCGCGCAGATCCAGGGCGTCTACATCCTGGCCGAGAACCGGCAGGGCCTGGTCATCGTCGACATGCATGCGGCCCACGAGCGCGTCGTCTACGAGCGGCTCAAGGCCCGCCTCGGCTCGACGGCCATCGAAAGCCAGCCGCTGCTGATCCCGGTCAGCTTTGCCGCAACGGCCGAGGAAGTCGCCGCCGCCGAGCAGCATGCCGACACGCTGAGCCAGCTCGGCCTGGACGTGTCGCCGCTGTCCACCCGCACGCTGGCCGTGCGCTCGCGCCCGGCCCTGCTGGCCGCCAGCGACCTCGTCGCGCTGACCCGCGAGCTGCTGGCCGAGATGGCCCAGTTCGACGCCAGCTCGGTGCTGGAGCGCGCCCAGCACGAGATCCTCGCGACCATGGCCTGCCACGGTGCCGTGCGCGCCAATCGGCAGCTCACCATCGACGAGATGAACGCGCTGCTGCGCGACATGGAAGCCACCGAACGCGCCGACCAGTGCAACCACGGCCGCCCCACCTGGCGCCAGCTCGACATGAAAGAGCTGGACGCCCTTTTCCTACGCGGACGCTGACATGGCCACGCTGACCCTCAAGAACAAGAAACCCGTCGCCAAGACCCGCAACGCCGACGGCGAGAATCGCGCCCCGGTGCGCGGCAAGGGCGTCTCCAAGCCGCGCCCGACGCTCGCCAAGGCGCAGGCCGAACGCGCCGAGCGCGAGGAGCAGTTCCAGAAGGCGCAGCAGCAGCGCAATGAGCGGCCTGCCCGGCCCGCAGCGAAGCCAGGCGGCTTCCAGCAGGACCGCCCGCCACAACGCGGCGAGCCCTTCCGTCACGGTGAGCGCCCCGATCGGCCGCGCGATGAGGGCCAGGGCCGCCCCGGCCCGCGGCTTGGCGGCTTCCACCCCGATGGCCCGCCGCGCGCGCAACGCGGCGAGCCGGTTCGCCGCAACGAACACCGTGACGAACGGCCGGCCGACCGACCGCGCGACGACCGCCCGCCGCGCGTTGACCAGCGCCGTGTGTCCAACCGCGGTCCCGGCTTCGAGCCGCCGAAGCGGCCGCAGCAGCGCCTGAATCCGGCCCGCCAGGTGGACGCCGAGGATGGCGAGCGCCTGTCCAAGCGCATGAGCGAGCTCAAGCTCGCGTCGCGCCGCGAGGCCGACGAGTGGATCGCCGCCGGCTGGGTGCGCGTCAACGGCAAGGTGGCCGTGCTGGGTCAGCGCGTCGTCGGCGACGTGCAGATCGACATCGACCCCGCCGCCCGCCAGGCCCAGTCGCAGCTCGTCACCGTGCTGCTGCACAAGCCCATCGGCTATGTCTCCGGCCAGGCCGAGGACGGCTACGAGCCGGCGGTCGTGCTGTTCCAGCCTGAGAACCGCTGGAAGGAGGATCCCTCCGGCATCAAGCCCCATCCCAACCACCACCGCCACCTCGCACCCGCCGGCCGGCTGGACATCGACTCCACGGGCCTGCTCGTGCTGACGCAGGACGGCCGCATCGCCAAGGCGCTGATCGGTGACGACTCGGACATCGAGAAGGAATACCTCGTGCGTGTCGAGTTCGTCGCTCACGAGGTGCCCGAGGGCACGCTGCCCAACGCCGCACTGGCGCCCGAGAAGCTCGCATTGCTGAACCACGGCCTGGCGCTGGACGGTGAGGCGCTCAAGCCCGCCAAGGTCAGCTGGCAGAACGAGCAGCAGCTGCGCTTCGTGCTGCGCGAGGGCAAGAAGCGCCAGATCCGCCGCATGTGCGAGCTGGTCGGCCTCAAGGTCGTCGGCCTGAAGCGCGTGCGCATCGGCCGCATTCCGCTGGGGCATCTGCCCGTCGGCCAGTGGCGTTACCTCGCGCCATGGGAACGCTTCTGACCCCGATCTGCCTGGCCGGCCCGACCGGCTGCGGAAAGACGGCGGCGGCACTCGCAATCGCCGAAGTGCTGCCCGTCGAGATCATCAGCGTCGACTCGGCGCTGGTCTACCGCGGCATGGACATCGGCACCGCCAAGCCCACGGCTGCGGAGCAGGCCGCGGTGCCGCACCACCTGATCGACATCCTCGACCCGACCGAGAGCTACTCGGCCGCCGAGTTCGTGCGTGAGGCCAAGCGCCTTGCCGCCGAGATCGGCGCGCGCGGCAGGCTGCCGCTGCTGGTGGGCGGCACGATGCTGTATTTCAAGGCGCTGTTCGACGGGCTGTCGACGCTGCCGCAGGCCGATGCCGAATTGCGCGCGGCAATAGACGCCGAAGCCGCCGAGCGTGGCTGGCCGGCGATGCATGCCGAGCTGGCAAGGCTTGACCCCGAGACCGGCGCTCGCCTCGCGCCCAACGACAGCCAGCGCATCCAGCGCGCACTTGAAGTCATCCGCCTGACCGGCCAGCCACTGAGCGCCCTGCATGCCGCGTCGCGCGACGAAGGCGTGGACTGGCCGCTGTTCTCGCTGGAGCCGGACGACCGCAGCTGGCTGCACGAGCGGTTGGCCCAGCGCTTCGACATGATGCTGGCGCAAGGCCTGATCGACGAGGTCAAGGCGCTGCGCGCTCGCGGCGACCTGTCGCTTGCCCTGCCATCCATGCGCTGCGTCGGCTACCGCCAGGCCTGGGAGGCGTTGGACGCCAACGACTTTTCGGACCTGCGCGACCGCGGCATCGCCGCGACGCGACAGCTCGCCAAGCGCCAGGTCACGTGGCTGCGCGGCATGCCCAGGCGGCGCGTCATCGCCTGCGACGGGCCGCAACCGTTTCCCGAGCTGCTGGTCGGACTGCAGAGGTTGCTGAACGCATGACGGTTCTTTCCGCCAGAGGGCTTGCCAAGAGCTATGCCGACACGCCGGTCTTCTCCAACATCGACCTCGACCTCCAACCCGGCGAGATCGTCGCGCTGCTCGGCGAATCAGGCAGCGGCAAGTCCACGCTGCTGAACTGCCTGGCCGGGCTGGACGAAGCCGACGCCGGCACCATCACGCTGGCCGGCCACGACCTGCGAGCCCTGGACGACGACGCCCGCTCAGCGCTGCGGCGGCAGGAACTGGGCTTCATCTTCCAGGCCTTCCATCTGCTGCCGCATCTGAGCGTGGCCGACAACGTCGCCCTGCCCTTGCGACTGCTGGGTCGGCAGGACGACGCGTGCGTGACGCAGATGCTCGAAGCAGTGGGCCTCGCGCATCTGCAGTCGCGCATGCCGCGGCAGTTGTCAGGTGGCCAGCTGCAACGCGTGGCCATCGCGCGGGCGCTGGTGCACCGGCCGCGGCTGGTGCTGGCGGACGAACCCACCGGCAACCTCGACGCGCGCCATGCCGCCGAGGTGCTGGACCTGCTGCGGCAGTGCACGCACGAGGCCGGCGCCGCCTGCCTGCTGGTCACGCACTCCGAGGTGGCGGCACAGTCGGCCGACCGCCGGCTGCGGCTGGACGCCGCCGGTTTGCATCCAGCCTAAACCAGAACTTCCACGCAGGCCGGGTGGCCAAGGAAGCCTTCGGGGCTGGCGCTGCGGCCATACGCGCCGCTCTGGTAGACGACGGTGAGGTCGCCGATGTCCCCGCGCGCCATCTCCATGCGGTCGGCCAGCAGGTCCAGCGGCGTGCACAGCGGGCCGACGACGCTGGCGGCCTCGATTGCAGACTCGGCACGGCCCTGGGGTTCGACGGACGCCGGGTAGTTCTTGCGCAGCACCTGGCCGAAGTTGCCGGACGCCGACAGGTGGTGATGCAGGCCGCCGTCCGCGACCAGAAACACCTGGCCGCGCGAGACCTTGCGGTCGACGACGCGGCTGACATAGACGCCCGCCTCGCCGACGAAATAACGGCCCAGCTCGATGACCAGCCTGGCCGCCGGAAGGTCCGCCTTGGCACGCGCCTGAAGCGCTGCGAGGTTGTCGGCGATGGGCGCCAGGTCCAGCCGCGTCTCACCCGGGAAGTAGGGAATGCCAAAACCGCCGCCCAGGTTCAGAAACTTCACCGGTGACGGCGCCGCCTCGGCCAACCGCAGCGCTAGCTCGTAGCTCTTCTGCTGCGCCTCGCAGATGGCCTCGGCCTTCAGGTTCTGCGACCCGGCGAACAGATGGAAGCCTTCGAAGGCGACGCCGTCGCCGGCCAGCGCGCCGACCTGGGCCAGCACCTCGGGCACCGTCTCGGCATCGATGCCGAACTGCTTGGGCCCACCGCTCATGCGCATGCCCGAGCCCTTGAGCTCGAAATCGGGGTTCACGCGCAGTGCGACGCGTGCCGGCATCCCGAGGCGCTGCGACGCAGCCGCCAGCACCTTCAGCTCGCGCGCCGTCTCGACATTGACGAGCACACCGGCCGCGACGGCCTGGCCCAGCTCTATGTCGCGCTTGCCGGGCCCGGCGAAGCTGATCTCGTGCGGGTCGGCGCCGGCATTCAATGCGACCTGCAGTTCGCCGGCCGAGGCGACGTCGATGCCGTCCACCAGCCCGGCCATCAGCTGCACCAGGGCCGGCATCGGGTTGGCCTTCATCGCGTAGTGCAGTTCGATGCCCTGCGGCAGCGCCGCGCGCAGTTCGGCGACGCGGGCCTTCAACAGGCCGCGGTCATAGGCATAGAACGGCGTCTGGCCGACGCGTTCGGCCAGCACCGACAGGCGCTGGCCACCGACGAGCAGCTCGCCATTGGCGTCACGCGGAAAGAGGACGGGGGCGTGTTCGAGGACACGCTTGGGGGCAATGGGTTCGCTCATGCGGCGTTTCGTTCCAGCCAGTCGGTCGACAGCGTCTTGCGGTCGATCTTGCCGTTGGGGTTGCGCGGCAGCGGGCCGCTGCGCGCGTCAATGCCGTGCGGCACCATGTAGGCGGGCATGCGCGCCTTGCAGGCGGCGGTCAGTGCGGCCAGGTCCAGTTCGGCGGCACCTTCCGGCGGTGTCGCAATGACCTGGATGCTCTGGCCCAGCGTGTCGTGATGCACGCCGAAGGCCACGCACTCGCCGACCAGGCCGGTCGCGTACAGCACTTCCTCGACCTCGGTCGGGCTGACACGGTAGCCGGACGTCTTCATCATCTCGTCGCGGCGGCCGACGAAGTACAAAAAGCCTTCGGCGTCGCGCTTCACGGTGTCGCCGGAGAACACGGCGAATTCGGGCAACTGCAGGCCGCCCTCGCGGCCGCCGACGCCGACCGGCAGCGGCTTGTAGCGCTCGGCCGTCTTCTCGGCGTCGTTCCAGTAGCCCAGGCCCACCAGCGCGCCGCGGTGCACCAGCTCGCCTGGCTCGTCGGGCGCGCATTCGCTGCCGTCCTCGCGCAGCACGAGGATCTCGGCGTTGGGGATGGCCTTGCCGATGGAGTCCGGCCGGCGGTCGACCTCTTCGGGCGGCAGATAGGTCGAGCGGAAGGCTTCGGTCAAGCCGTACATCAGGAAGGGCTTGGCGGACGGCGCCTTGGCGCGCAGCAGGTCCAGCGTCGCACGCGGCATGCGGCCGCCGGTGTTGGCGAAGTAGCGCAGGTGCTGGTCAATGGCGGCGGGCCAGTCGAGTTGCGTCAGCTGGATATAGAGCGGCGGCACGGCGGTCAGGCCCGTCACCTTCTCGCGCTCCATGGCCTTCAGCACATCCTTGGGCAGCAGGTAGTTCAGCAGCACGACGCGGGCGCCGCTGTGGAAACCGGTGGTGAGCTGGCTGAAGCCGGCGTCGAAGGACAGCGGCAGCGCGGCCAGCAGCGTGTCGCTGGCGCGGTTCTCGAGGTAGCTGGCCACGCTCTTGCCGCCCGCCACCATGTTGCGGTGGGACAGCACGACGCCCTTGGGTCGGCCGGTGGAGCCGGACGTGTAGAGGATGGCCGTCATGTCGGTGTCGATGACGCGGTGGCCGGCGCGGGCCGGCGCGGCCAGCAGCTCGGCCCAGGCATGCACAGGCACCGGTGCCGAGCCGGTTCCGCTCGTCAGCACGACGTGCCGCAGCGACGGGCATTGCGTCAGCACCTCGCCCAGCTGGGCCAGGCGCTCGGGCGAGGTGACCAGCACGCGCACGTCGCAGTCGCGCAGGATGAAGCCGACCTGCTCGGGCTTGAGCAGCGGGTTCAGCGGCACGAAGACGCCGCCGGCCGCCGGTGCGCCGAAGCTGGCGACGACGGTCTCGAAGCGCTTTTCGAGGTAGATCGCGACGCGCTCGCCGCGGGCCAGGCCGAGCTTCATCAGGCCGCTGGCAAAGCCGCGCACGGCCACGTCCAGTTCGCCATAGCTCAGCGTCGCCGCACCATAGGTCAGGGCCGGGGCGTCGGGCGTGCGCTCGGCGGCGGCGGCCACCAATTCGTTCAGCAGGGTCGATTCAGACATGAAGCGGCGATGTCAGTGGGCGCTATTGTTAAAAAAGTATCTCATGCGCCCCCGGAGCCACGGGGGACGCGCCCCCGAGGCGGAGGGGGGCCGCGGCTAAACTGGCGAGCTCACCTTTTTGGACGCCAACGGATGGACAACGCCCAAGTACTCGGCCAGGTGCTGAGGCTTCTCGATGACGTGCTGAGCCTGGACGGCCGCGCCCAGACTTTCACTCGCGACACCGCACTGCTGGGCGCACTGCCCGAGCTGGACTCGATGGCCGTGGTCAGCCTGATCACTGCCATGGAGGAGCAGTTCGGCATCGTGGTCGATGACGACGACATCGATGGCGACGTCTTCGCCACGGTCGGGTCCCTGGCCGGGTTCGTCTCGGCTCGCCTGGGTTGACTCCTCGCGCCGACGTCTTCTTTCTGCCCGCTGCCGGCAATGAGCAGCGGCTGTGCCTGTTCCACGCCCCGGCGGGCGCGGCACGCAGCAAGATCCTCTATCTGCACCCGTTTGCAGAGGAGATGAACAAGTCCCGGCGCATGGCGGCCCTCGCCTGCCGCGCGCTGGCCGAAGCGGGGCATGCCGTGCTGCAGATCGACCTGCGAGGTTGTGGCGATTCGTCCGCCGATTTCGGCGATGCGAGCTGGGCCGACTGGCAAGCCGATGTCCAGCTCGGACTGGCGGCGCTGGACGCCCGGGTGCCGGACGATCTGCCGACATGGCTCTGGAGCCTGCGGGCCGGCTGCCTGCTGGCTGTCGGCGACTGGGGGCGCCCGGTGAACCATCTGTTCTGGCAACCGATGGTCCGCGGCAAGCTGGCGCTGCAGCAGTTCCTTCGTCTGAAGCTGGCGGCCGACATGGCCAGCGGCGCCGACAAGGGCGCCATGGAACAGATGAAGACGGACCTGGCCGCAGGCCGGTCGGTCGAGGTGGCCGGCTACACGCTGGGCCCGGCGCTGGCATCAGGGCTCGAGGCAGCCGAGCTCGCACCGACGGGGCGGCCGGGGCGCGTCGAATGGCTGGAACTGAGCGCGCGCGAGGATGCCTCACTGCTGCCGGCCAGCGAGCCGCCGATCAAGCGCTGGCAGGGCACGGGCTGGCAGGTATGCGCCCAGGTCGTGCGCGGCCCGGCATTCTGGGCAACGGGCGAGATCGAGGTCGCCCCGGCCCTGATCGACCGCACGGTGGAGGCCTTGTCATGAAGGAATCCGTGCTGGCCTTCGACTGCCGGGGCGAGCGCCTGATCGGCATCCTGGCCGAGCCGGATGCCGACGCCTCGGACACCGGCTTCATCCTCATCGTCGGCGGCCCGCAGTACCGCGCCGGCAGCCACCGGCAGTTCACGCTGCAGGCCCGGCATGTTGCCCGCCACGGTTTCCCGGCACTGCGCTTCGACTACCGGGGCATGGGGGATGGCACCGGCGAGGCGAGGGACTTCCAGCAGGTGGATGCGGACATCGCCGCCGCCATCGACGCGCTGCTGGCAGCTCGGCCGGCGCTCAAGCGCGTCGTGCTGTCGGGCCTGTGCGATGCCGCGTCCGCGGCCCTGCTCTATCTGAACGCCACCCGGGACCCCAGGGTTTCGGGCCTGGTGCTGATCAATCCGTGGGTGCGTTCGGCGGCGACGCTGGCGCAGACCCATGTGAAGCACTACTACTGGCGACGCCTGCGCCAGCGCGAGTTCTGGTTGAAGCTGCTGCGCGGCGGCGTCGGCCTGAAGGCATTGCGCACCCTGGGCCGGAACCTGCAGCTGGCCCGCGGCGACGCCGCACCCGGCGATCAGCGCAGCTTCCAGGAGCGCATGGCGGCTGCGGCCGAGGGTTTTGCAGGCCCCGTGCTGCTGCTGCTCAGCACGGACGACTACACGGCGCGCGAATTCATCGCCCATGCCACCCAGACCCCGCGCTGGATGGGTGTGCTGGCGCGCACCTCGCTCCGGCGCGTGGACCTTGAAGGTGCCGACCACACGCTGTCTCACTCCCGCCACCTCGACGCCGCCCACGCCTGCATCGTCGAATGGCTACAACATGGATCCGCCCAGTGATGAAGCTCGCACGCCCCACGCTTGCCATGGGCCTGCTCTGCAGCGCCTTGTGCCTCCCTGTCCATGCCCAGGAATCCGCCTGCGGGGAGTTGGGGAACCCCTACGGACCGTTCGATTACCGGCTGGAGAAGTCCAGGAGTCTGCGGGTGGTCGATGCCCACCACTTCACTTCCAAGGTCGAACGCCTCATTGGCGGCGAGAGCGGCTACCTGGGCGGCGACCTTGACTACACGCTGCGTGCATCGCCCAATCACCACCGGGCGCTGATGGCGCTCGCCAATTGGGGCGTCAAGCTCAAGGGTTTGCAGCCCCCGCACATGACGTACACGGTCGACTGTTACTTCGATCGCGCCTTCCGCTTCCGCCCGGATGACCGGATGCCGCAACTGATTTACGTCGACTACCTGGGTCGGCTGGGCCGCAAGGCCGAGGCCCTGAAGGCGGCCGAGCCGCTGCTGCGAGCCACGGACTTGAGCGCGATTACGCGCAACAACCTCGGCATGCTGATGTTCGATCTCGGCAACTACGACGAGGCGCTGAAGCAGTGCCACCTGGCGATGGCCGATGGCTGGCAGCGCGTCGACCTGCGGGAGCGGCTCAAGTCGGTCGGCCGTTGGCAGGAGCCAGCACAACCACCTTCCGACGCCGCAGTGGAGCCCCCGCCCGCCGCACCGGCATCCGCCCCTTGAACATGCCCGAAAGCCTGCCGAACAACGGGCAGCGCCGTCGGGTGCTGCTGATCGCCTATCACTTCCCGCCACTCACCGGCTCCAGCGGCATCCAGCGCACCTTGCGCCTGGCGCAGCATCTGCCGCAGCTGGGTTGGGATGTGTCGGTGCTGACCTGCCAGTCGCTCGCCTATGAGGGTGTGGCGGACGACCTGCTGCGCGAGCTGCCGCCGCAGGTGCATGTGGAACGCGCCTTCGCGCTCGACGCGGCCCGCCACCTTTCGTTGGGGGGGCGCCACCTGGCGTTCACGACGCGTCCTGACCGCTGGGCCTCCTGGCGCCTTGACGGCGTGCGCCGCGGGCGCAGGTTGCTGGCCGGCATGCCTCACCACGCGATCTGGAGCACCTACCCCATTCCCACCGCCCACGTCATCGGGGCCGCGCTCGCACAACACTCAGGCCTGCCCTGGATCGCGGACTTCCGCGACCCGATGATGCAGCCCGACTACCCCACTGACCCGAAGACGCGCGCACAGTGGCGTGCGCTGGAGGAGCGCGTCGCCGCGCAGGCGCAGCTCATCACGGTCACGACCCCCGGCACCCGGCAAGACATGCTGCAGCGTCATCCGGGCGCACGCATCGAGCTGATGGAGAACGGCTACGACGAGGCCAGTTTCGCCGACCTGCCGGCGCCGGCCGGCGCACCACTGAACCCCGGCGCGATCACGCTGTTGCATAGCGGCATCGTGTATCCCTGGGAGCGCGACCCGACCCAGCTCGTCCAGGCGCTGGCCCAGTTGCGTTCGCAGGGCCTGGGGGCGCAGCAGCTGCGCATCCGCTTCCGGGCACCGGTGCATGCGGATCTCATCACCGACCTGGCCGCCCGGCACCAGGTCGGCGACATGGTCGAGGTCATGCCCGCCATCGGTTACCGCGCCGCCCTGGAGGAGATGCAGCGCGCCGACGCGCTGCTGGTGATGCAGGCCGCCAACTGCAATGCGCAGGTGCCTGCCAAGGTGTATGAGTACCTGCGCGCCGGCCCGCGGATCGTGGCGCTGGCCGCGCCCGAGGGCGATACCGCGCTGGTCCTGCGCCAGGCGGGAGTCACCGACCAGGCCCCGCTGGATGACGCACCCGCGATCGCCACGCTGCTGCAACGCCTGTGCACCGGCGACACCGACCTGCGCCTGAACCCCACGCCGGAGGCCGTCGCAGGCGCGTCGCGCTGGGCGCGCAGCGAACAACTGGTCCGGTGGCTGGAAGCGCTGGCATGAGTGCCTGGCTGCACCAGCTGCCATCCGGGGCACGTGCTGCGCGCGTCTCCGGGCATTCCGGCCTTGCGGCAGGGCAGACACCATGATCCTCACCGTCCTGTTCTCCACCCACAACGGCGCCGGAACCCTGCCGGCCATGCTGGCCAAGTTTCGTGAACTGGCGATTCCGCCGGGGACCGAACTGCAGATCCTGGCGGTCGACAACAACAGCAGCGACGCGACGGCTGACATCCTGCGGGCCGCGTCCGCGGACCTGCCACTGACCGCCATCCGGCACGGCGAGCGCGGCAAGAACCGCGCGCTGAACGCCGCCCTGCCGCTGGCCAAGGGCGAGCTGATCGTCTTCACCGACGATGATGTGCTGCCCGACGTCCACTGGCTGGTCGAGTTGCAACGGGCTGCGGCGGAGAACCCGGACTTCGACATCTTCGGCGGCCACATCATTCCCCATTGGCCCAGCCCGCCGCCGCGCTGGATCACCGAGCAGACGCCGCTGGGCGTCACCTATGCGCTGACGGCCCCCCACCTGCCCGCCGGGGAGATCTTTCCTGGCCTGATCTGGGGCCCCAACATGATGGTGCGCCGCTCGGTGTTCGACGCAGGCCTGCGCTTCAACGAGGCCATCGGACCGAATTCCGGCCAGTACATCATGGGCAGCGAGACGGAGTTCAATCTGCGGGCGCACAACAACGGCCACCGCTGCTACTTCGCGCCGGCTGCCAAGGTGCAGCACATCATCCGGCCGGGCCAGATGAGCAAGCAGTGGGTGGTGCAGCGCGCCTACCGTTTCGGCCGCAATGCCTGGAACCAGTACGCCAGCGGCACCGAGAGGTTCGACGGGGCGACCCTGCTCGGCATGCCGCGATGGCGGTTCAGGTCCTACCTCGACCATGCCTGCCGGGCACTGTTGCTGAGGCTGCGCAACCGTGCCGACGACGCCTTTGCCCATGACTGGGAAAAGTCCTTCCTGCGCGGCTACTTCGCCCAATGGTGGCAGACGCGGCGCGGCCAGTCCCTGCCCACTGCCGCGGCGAAATGACGGCGCAGCGCATCCTGCTGACCAGCCTCTCGGGGCAGCTCGGCGGCCTGGAACTGCGCCTGGCCGACGAGGCGCGGCAGCTCCAGTCCCTCGGGGCCGAGCCCATGCTGGCCATCTCCCCGTTCCCGGGCCTGCAGCCCTGGCTGCAGGGGCTGCGCCAAAGCGGCCTGCAGACGGCCGACTTCTCGCCGCCGCCTTTCTTCGAGGAATGGCGCTATCGCCGCCTTCGCAAGCTCTGGGCGGGCACCTACCACCTCCACCAGCTCAGGCGTCTCGCCCCCGATCTCGTCCATGTCGCCTATGCCTGGACCCACACCGGTGGCTCCCGGCTGTGGTTGGCCGATCGCGCCGGCATTCCCAGCGTGATCAGCGTGCACAACACCTTCCCGGTGGCACAGCTGCCCCCCTGGTCGGCGCGGCTGATGCGCCAGGCCTTCCGCAGCGTCCGGGGCATCTACGGCGTTTCAGGCAGCGCGCTGGCGGCCTTCCAGGCGAACTACGGCGAGTTCATCGCCCCGTCTACCGCGCAGACCGTCATCCACAACTTCGTCGACACGCGGCGCTTCTACTTCTCCGAGGAGCGACGGCGGCAGGCGCGAGCCCTGCTGGATCTGCCGGACGACGCGCTGGTGCTCGGCTCCATCGCCCGGCTGGACAAGCAGAAGGAACCGCTGACCGTGCTGCGCTGCTTCGAGCAGGTCAGTCGCGTGGTGTCGAACGCCCACCTGGTGTACGTCGGCAGCGGCGGGCTGGAGGCCGAAATCAAGGCCCTGGCCCGCACGCTGGGGCTGACCTCGCGCATCCGGCACCTGCCCTTCACGCCAGCACCGGAACTCATCTATCCCGGCCTGGACGTGCACCTGCTGCTGAGCCGGCAGGAGGGCTTCGGCATCTCGACGGTGGAGGCCATGGCCAGCGGCGTCGCCGTGATCTGCTCGGACGTGCCGGGCTCTCGCGACGTGCTGGAGACGGCCGGGACCGGGCGACTCGTCGCCTACAACGACATCGAGGGCATCTCGCGCGCGCTCATCGAGCTGTTGACGGACCCAGCCCACCGCCAGGCACTCGGTCGCGCGGGTGAACAGGCCGCGCGCGAGCACTTCGACCGCGTCATCTGGCAGCAGCGCCTCGGCAGCTTCTACGACACCGTTCTGCCCACCGGCACATTGCCGCACGGCGCTCCGGTTCCCCGACGATGAATCAGTTGCGGCTGGCGCTGTTCTTCTCCCTGGTGGAGCGCTATTTCTCCGTACTGCTCGCGTTCGGCAGCAGCATGGCGCTGGCCCGGCTGCTGACACCGCAGGAGATCGGCGACTACTCGATCACGCTGGCCGCCATCGGCATCGCCCAGGTGCTGCGCGACTTCGGCGTGGGCAGCTACCTGATCCAGAAGGCGGAGCTCGACGAGGACACGGTGCGCTCCGCCTTCGGCATGGCACTGCTGATAGGCGCCACGCTGTTCGCAGTGGTCTTCAGCGTGGCGCCGTGGGTGGGCGAGTTCTACCGCAGCGAGCGGCTCGCCGTGCTGATGCGCGTCGTGGCCTTGAACTTCCTGATCCTGCCGTTCTGCACGATCTCGCTGTCGCTGTTGCGGCGTGACATGCGATTCCGCGCTTTGATGGGCGTCAACCTGACCGCTGCCATCTGTGCCACGGCGATCACCGTCGGCGGCGCCTGGGCCGACTGGGGCCCGGTGTGCATGGCCATCGGCTCGGTTGCCAACAACCTGGTCACGGGTTTCGGTGCCTGGTGGACACGGGGGCGGAGGCGCTTCATGCGGCCCGCCCTGACGGCCTGGCGGCCCATCGCGCGCTTCGGCGCCCAGTCGGTGTCCGCCGGCATCGTCACCTCGGTGGCCATGGACATCAACGACCTCGTCGTCGGCAGGGTGCTGGGCACGGCGCCGGTCGCCATCAGCAGCCGAGCCCAGGGGCTGATGAACCTGTTCCACCGCGATTTCATGTCTGCCATCCGTGGCGCCATGTTCCCCGCCCTCGCGCAGACGCACCGCGACGGGGGCGATGTGGATGCCCGCCACACGGCGGCCGTCGTCCGCATCACGGTGCTGGCCTGGCCGTTCTACGGTTTCCTGGCCCTGCACGCCCACGAAGTGTTGCGCCTGCTGTTCGGGCCGCAATGGGATGCGGCGGCACCGCTGGTGCCGGTCTTCTGCCTGGCTGGGGCCGTGGTCTGCACCGCAAGCCTGGTGCTCAGCCTGTTGACCGCCATCGGGCGCAACGATGTCGCCACGACGGCCGAACTCGTCTTCCAGCCGCTGCGCGCACTGCTCATCGTGGCGGCGGCCCTGCACTTCCAGAGCCTGCTGGCCTGCGCCTGGGCCTACTGTCTCAGCTTCTGCCTGCAACCCATCTGGCTGTATCACCTGAAGCAGCGCTGCCTGAAGACCGGCATGGCGGCGCTCGGCAGCGGCCTTGGGCGCAGCGCCGCGGTCGCGCTGCTGACGCTGCTCTGGACATGGCTGCTATCGCTGGCGATGGCCGAGCAGGCCGGCATCGTCCGGCTTGGAGTGAACGCCGCGGTGACCGCCATCGCCTGGGTCGCCATGCTGCATGTCCTGCGCCATCCCTTGGCCGCTGACCTCGACCTGCCCGGCCGCTGGCGGGCACTGGCCCTCGGCAGACGACTCGCCAACAAAACTCGTCAATAGCCTATGCGGATTGCTGCGATTTCCTACCCTGCGCTGTTCCAGGCCATCGGTGGCCTGCAGATCCAGATGCTGGAAACCATCGAGGCCGTCCGCCGCGCCGGCCATGACATGGTGCTGATCGATCCCACGCGCGACAAGTTCAGCGACTTCGACGTGGTGCACGTCTTCGCCTGCGTGCATGGCAACTACACCATCGTGCGACGGGCGCTGGACCTGGGGGTGCCGGTCGTGGTGTCGCCGCTGGTCAGGAGCTACTGGACCCGCGCGCTGGGTCTGAAGGCACGCTGGCTGGACCGGCTCCTGGGGCGGCTCACGGGCTGGAACGTCAGCACGGAGTATTCGCAGATGTGGCGCTGCCTACACTGGGCCGATCACTGCGCCTCGCTGGGTCGCCTCGAAACCGTGGCCCTGCAGCAGGCTTTCCAGATCGCTGCCGGCAAGATCACCGAAGTGCCCAACGGCATTTCCCAGCGCTTCTTCTCGGCGACGCCCGACGCCGCGCTGGCCCACTACGCGCTTCAGCCCGGCTATGTGCTTTGCGTGGGCAGCATCAATGCGCACAAGAACCAACTGGGCCTGGCCCGCGCGCTGCAGGGCTCCGGCCTGCAGCTCGTGCTGGCCGGGCAATGCCTCTCGGCCGACGAGGCCTACCTGAATGACGTTCTGGCGCTGCCCCACACGCGCCACCTGGGCGCCCTGAGCTATGACGACCCGCTGCTGCCCAGCCTGTATGCGGGCGCCGGCGCCATGGCACTGGTGAGCCAGTCGGAAGTGATGCCACTCGTGGTGCTGGAATCCCTGGCCGCCGGTGTGCCGGCCGTGATGACGCGAAACCATGGCATGGGCACCGAAGGAATGTCCGGTTGCCTAGTCGAGGTCGACCCCAACGACGCTGCCGCGATACGCGCCGCCGTTGAACAGTTGCTCGCACACCCGCCAGGCGCCCAACGCTGTCGCGCGGCGGTAAAGCACCTCGGCTGGGATGAGGCCGCGTCGCTGCTGGTGAATATCTACCGCCAGGCCATGACCGTGAGGCCACGTCGCACAGGCTAGCGGCACGCCGCTTTCACCGATCCCGTGTCCGGCCGGCAGGACACGCATCCCAGTCGATCCGTCGCCGGCATCCACCCCTGACACCCGCCATGCCCACTCGCTTCTCGATCATCATGCCGGCCTACAACGGCGCCAAAGTCATCAGCCGTGCCATCGAGAGCATCCAGGCCCAGACCTTCGATGACTTCGAGTTCATCGTGGTGGATGACCATTCCAGCGACAACACCTTGGACATCGTGAGGGCGTTTGCGCAGCACGACGCCCGCATCAGGCTGCTCAGCACGGTGAAGAACAGCGGTGGCCCGGCAACGCCTAAGAACGTCGGCATCGACAACGCGACGGGGGACTTCATCGTCTTCTGCGATCAGGACGACTGCTACACGCCCGAGAAGCTCAAACGCTTCGATGAAGTTTTGCGACAACACCCCGAAACGGACTTGCTTTTCTCGGACTACTGGGTGGAACACACGGACCGGGAGACTCAGCGCTACCGATACCTGCACGACAAGCGCGAATTCCTCACCCGGGCCGGCGCCTACCTGCAGCCCATCGGGACCGGCCTGTACGACTGCCGACGGTTCATTGGCTGCATTTGCGGCGGCATCGACACCGGCATGGCGACCATCTCGGTGTCCATCCGGCGCAGCAGCCTGTTGCAGGAGCCGCACTTCTTCGACCCACGTTACAGGGTGGTGGACGACATCGACCTGTGGATGCGCCTGGCGGCGCGGCTGCGCACGCGCTACCTGGACGAACCCTTGTCCATCTACTTCTCGAGCCCTGACTCGCTGTCTTCCCGCAAGCACGTCGTAGACCAGGAGGCGGTCGATGTCCACGACACTGCGGCCGCGCGCTTCGAGACGATGCTGAACGCGCAAGAACTGGCAGCCCACCGCGCCCTGCGCTCGCGCATGGCCTACCGGCTGGCCTGCACAAGATTCGGCGATGCGTCGGCCTGCCTGCGTCACGCCTGGCAGTCCTTCAAGCTCCGGCCCAACCTGCTGGCGGCGAAACTGCTTGCCGAGCGCAGCGGACGCTGGCTCCTGCGCATGTGAGGCGCGGCAGCCCATGCTCGGAAGCATCCAACGCAGCCTGACAGGCATTGTTCGCAGCTTCGGCTGGGCCGACGGCTGCGTCTACGTGGCGGCCCGCGCCATCCAGACGCTGAGCCTGGGCCGTGCCGAGTTACGCAAGTACTACTTCGTCTCCCAGCCGATTCCCGAGGCGCCGCTGCTGCCGAAGAACCGGGGAGCCAGCATCGTGGTGGAGCGCATCGACCGGCAGCATCCCCTGGTCGGTTCGTTCCCGCGACCAGCGCAGGTGATCACCGACCGTTTCGACAACGGTGCGACCTGCTTCCTCGCGACCAAGAACGGCGAGTTCGTCGGCTTTCTCTGGTTGCAGGCAGGCAGCTATCGGGAGGACGAGGTGCGCTGCCTGTTCAAGCCGCTCCCCGCCGAGCGGGCGATCTGGGACTTCGACGTCCACATCGAACCGGCCTACCGCAGCAGCTTCGCATTCGCGCGCCTCTGGGACACGGCCAACCAGTACCTGCGGGACAGCGGCGTCTGCTGGAGCGTCAGCAGGATCTCGGCCTTCAATGCCGGATCCATCAATTCACACGCCCGGCTCGGCGCATTCCCGATCGGCGCGGCGTGCTTCCTGAAAGGCCGCACCTGGCAGTTGACGCTGTCCTTGTCGCCTGCCTTCTTCCACTTTTCAGGCGGTGAGCGCGCTGTTCCACAAATATCATTGCCGGCCGCCCCGGAGTACCGCCGACGCTACCGTCGGTTCAGTCGAAATGGGTAGACGCAAGTCTCATCCCTTCGCATGAATCCACCCAACTGACATGCACGCGAATTCCATCGCCCTCGACACCGCCTTCGCCGCCGGTACCCCCCGCTTCAACCGCCCCATCACCGAAGACGCGCTGACGAACTGGCGGCAAGCCTACGCCGCGCATGGTCCGGCCTGCGCGGCCCAGGTGGGAGGCGAGTTCGCCATTGCGCTGCCATTGCCCGAGGGCGGTGCCTGGCTAGCCATTGACCGCTTCGCCATCCACAGCCTGTGCTACGCCGTGCACGACGGTCGGCTGCACTACGCGACGCGGGCGGACGAACTGGCCCGTCGCCTCAACATCCAGGACATCGACACGCAGGCCGTCTTCGACTACCTGTTCCATCACTGCATCCCGTCGCCGCGCACCATCTACGCGGGCATCTTCAGGCTGCCACCGGCGCACTACGCACTGTTCGAGAACGGCCGGCTGACGGTCGCGCCGTACTGGACGCCGCAGTTCGAGGAACAGGCCGCTCCCGACTTCGATACCCTGCGCGAAGAGTTCCGAAACATCCTGCGCGATGCCGTCGCGGAACGACTCACCGGTGACGGCAAGACCGCCTGCTTCCTGTCCGGCGGCACTGACAGCTCGACCGTCTGCGGCCTGTTGCGCCAGGCCACCGACCGGCCGCCTCCGAGCTACTCCATCGGCTTCGAGGCCGAGGGCTACGACGAGATGGCCTACGCACGCATCGCGGCCAGGGCGTTCGGCGCCGACCATCACGAGTACTACGTCACCCCGGCCGATCTGGTGAAGGCCATTCCGAACGTCGCCGCGCACTACGACCAGCCCTTCGGCAACTCGTCTGCCGTGCCCGCCTTCTACTGCGCCAGCAAGGCGCGCGCGGACGGCTACACCCGCATGCTGGCGGGCGACGGCGGCGACGAGCTGTTCGGTGGCAACGTGCGCTACGCCAAGGAGAGCGTCTTCGACCTCTACCACCGCGCGCCGTCCGCCCTGCGTGCCATCGGCGACCCGCTGTTCCTGAACCCGCTGGTCGGCAGCATCCCGTTGCTGAAGAAGGGCACCAGCTACATCCGGCAGGCCCGCGTACCGATGCCCGACCGCATGCAGAGCTACAACCTGCTCGATCGCCTCGGCCTGGACGAGGTGTTCACGCCGGCCTTCCTGGCCGCCGTGAACACCAACGAGCCGCGCGAGCACCAGCGCGCCACCTGGGCCGCCGGCCCGCAGCAGGCCAGCCTGCTCAACCAGATGCTGACCTTCGACTGGCGCTACACCCTGGCCGAGAACGACCTGCCAAAGGTGGTGGGCACGACCGCCCTGGCAGGCGTGGACGTGCGCTTCCCGTTGCTCGACACACGACTGCTGGACTTCTCGCTCAAGCTGCCCACGCACTACAAGCTCAAGGGGCTCAAGCTGCGCTGGTTCTTCAAGGAAGCGCTGCGCGGCCTGTTGCCGGACGAGATCCTGACGAAGAAGAAGCACGGCTTCGGCCTGCCGTTCGGACCTTGGGCAGTCAAGGATGCGGCGCTGAACGCGCTGGCCACCGAATCACTGCGCGCCATGGCGGCGCGCGGCATCGTCCGTCCCGCGTTCATCGAGAGCCTGCTCACCCAAAGACTCAAGGAGCACGCGGGCTACTATGGCGAGATGGTCTGGATACTGATGATGCTGGAGCAATGGTTGCGCCGTCATGCTCCCGACTACCGGATCGCCTGATAACCCACAGAACAAGCTGACATGCCCAATGCCCGCCCCCTGCTCCACCTGATCGCCGGTGCGCGCCCGAACTTCATGAAGATCGCACCGATGGTGCGCGCACTGCAACAGGACGGGCGGCTGCGCTTCGAGCTGGTCCACACGGGCCAGCACTTCGACCGCGATATGAACGACGTGTTCTTCGAGGAGCTCGGCATCCCCCAGCCCGATGTGCGCCTCGGTTGCGGCGGCGGCACGCAAGCCGAGCAGACGGGCAAGATCATGCTGGCCTACGAGCAGTTGCTGCAAAGCTCGCGGCCAGACTGTTGCGTGGTCGTGGGCGACGTGACCTCGACGCTGGCCTGCGCCCTGGTCGCCAAGAAGGCCGGCATCCCCGTGGCCCATGTTGAAGCGGGCCTGCGCAGCGGCGACCAGCTGATGCCCGAGGAGATCAACCGCCTCGTCACGGACGCCATCACCGACTGGTTCTTCATCACGGAGCCTTCCGGCCGCTTGCATCTGGAGCGCGAAGGAAAGCCAGGCGACCGTCTGTACGACGTGGGCCACGTGATGGTGGACAACCTGCTGTACCAGCAGGCCAAGCTCGTCGCCCATCCCCAGCCTGACGCGCTGAAGGACCAGCTGGGCCGCTACGCGGTGGTCACGCTGCACCGCCCCAGCAATGTCGATGGCGAAGCCAACCTGCGCCGGGCACTGGGTGTGGTCAACGCGCTGGCCGAGGACCTCCCGGTCATCTTCCCCATGCATCCCCGCACCCGCAAAAGCCTGGAAACGCATGGCATCGACGTCGGGAAGAACGTCCATCTGCTGCCCCCGCAGCCCTACATGGCCTTCCTGAATCTGTGGCGTGATGCAGCCTTGGTGCTGACCGACAGCGGCGGACTGCAAGAAGAAACCACGGCGCTGGGCGTGCCCTGCGTGACGATGCGCGAAACCACCGAGCGGCCGGTCACCGTGGACGAGGGCAGCAATGTGCTCGCCGGCACCGACCCCGCGACCGTCCTCGCTGCCTGCCGCACAGTGCTCTCCGGTCAGGGCAAGCAGGGCCGCCGCCCGGCGCTGTGGGACGGGAAGGCTGCCGAACGCATCGTGGCCATCCTGGCCGAACGGCTGGGCGCCTGACTACTCGACGAGGGGCTGCAAGACCTGCCTCACCAGCAGCCGGGCACCCACCATGCTGACGTGGTTGTCGTCGAAGTACAGCGGACGCCCTTCCGGACTGATGACCGTGCAACGCTCCCCACACATCGCGCCGCCCACGTCGATGCGCTGCGCACCGGTAGCGGCGGCAACGCGCGCCAGCAAGGCCAGCGCGGGCCCTTCACGTCGCAGATAGTCAGCCCGGCTCATGCCGAAGTCCGCCAGGCCGAGCCCGAAGCGTCGCCGCTGCGCGAGTGCGTCCGGCACGGCGTAGCCATAGGTCGGCACGGGATCGAGCAGCCAGACCTGCTTGCCTGCCTGGGTCAGCGCCTGCACCGCCCGCTGCAGACCTCGCTCGAACTCCGCACTTTCGGATGCATCGCCCATGTAGAGCGATGTACGGCTGGCAATCAACACCCGATCCACGCGGGCATCCGCCAACAGACCGGCCAACACCGCTTCATTTCGCATCCGGCAGTAGGACACGCCCGACGGCACGTATCCCACGGCAGGCGGGCAGCGCGAGGCAGTCAGCAAAGCGAGGCTGCGGGGCGGCTGTAGGACTGCCGGCCTTTGGGCGATCTGCTCCCCCAGCGCCTCGCCCACCTCGATGCCATGGCTGTCTCCCCAGACGGCCAACTGACGCGGCGCATCGGACTGACCGACCTGGCAACGGCCGTCATAGGCAATCCGCGCCAGGGAGGCCACATGGCAGCGCGCCCTGGACGGGCTGTAGTCTTTAGCTGCCGCCAGCAATGCGCTGACAGGCGTAGGCGCTGTGATGGCGCGATGCGAACTCCACCAAAGGCCCAGAGCTGCCAGCAGGCAAACGCCGCTGACGGCCGCCCCCGAAAGCAGCCAGCGACGCCGGGGCCAATCAGCCCGCCGCAGCGGTGTCTCGACCCAACGCAGCGATACCCATGCCAGGGCAACGGCCAGCGCGACGGCCACCGCAGCCTGCATCGCGCTCGGATGGCCCATCAGTGCATGACGCGCGAACACCAACAGCGGCCAGTGCCACAGGTAGAGCGAGAAACTCAGGGCGCCGATCCACCGCAGCGGTGGCAGGGCCAACATGCGGCTGGCCAGCGTTTGTCCGCGCCCTGCCTCGATCAATGCCGCAGCGCCGAGGCACGGCCATAGCGCCGCCAGCCCTGGGAAAGCGGAGTCCGGCTTCAACAGCACACCAGCCGAAACGATGGCCACGACACCACCCACGCCCAAGGCTTGCCGAACCCCGGCAGGCCATGGCGCCCCCCCGCCCGCGACCCGCACCGCCAGCAGCGATCCCACCATCAACTCGAAGGTGCGCGACAGCGCCGAGTAGAAGGCCAGCGGGCCGTCACTCGCCAGCAGCCACTGCGAGTAGGCGAGCGAGGCCAGCCCCACCGCCGCCAGCACCCAGCCAATGGCACCGCGCGCGCGACGGTACAGCGCCGCGAGCAGCAGCGGGAAGAAGATGTAGTACTGCTCCTCCACCGCGAGCGACCAGGTGTGCACCAGCGGCTTGAGGTCGGTGGCGCCGTCAAAGTAGCCGGTCGTTCGATACAGCTCCAGATTGGACGCGAACACCGCCGTCGCACCCAAGGTGCGCGCGAAATCGATCCGCGCCGAGGGCGTGAGCAACAGCCAGGCCGCGGCCGCGACGGCTGCCAGCATCACAAACAACGCCGGGAAGATGCGGCGGATGCGCGCGCTGTAGAAGGCGCCGACGCTGAAGCTGCCACTCTGCAGGCGCTGCAGCAGCAAGCTGGTGATGAGGTAGCCGGAGATGACGAAGAAGACATCCACGCCCACATAGCCGCCCGGCAGCACCGCCGGCCACGCATGGAAGATCACCACGGGCACGATGGCCAACGCGCGCAAGCCTTCGATGTCGGGGCGAAACCGCATGTGCCCCCTCAACTCAACAGATTTCGCGCCAGCCTCAGCACGAACTTCGAACGGCTTCGATCCCAGGGCGTGAACCGGGGGATCTGGAAAACATCTTCGCCCTGCCGGGCCGCGGCCCACCGCGTGGACACCGCGGCATCGAAGCCGAGTTCGCGCACCAGGGCCGGATGCACGTCGGGCAGGTAGTCGGTGCCCGGTCGGCCGTTCGGATAGGCGAACAGCCCGATGCGCTCACTCAGCAAGGCCTGCAGCGCATCGCGGCTGCGGACCATCTCGTCGGCCGCCTGTTGCGGCGACAGCGTCGCCAGGATGGGATGGCTGACCGTGTGCGCGCCGATCTGCATGCCGGCCGCACGCAATGCTCGCACTTGACCCGAGCTCATCATCAAGTCGTCTGGCAGCAGCGCCTGCGCGCGCGTGGCAATCGCATCCACGCAGACCTGGCGCTGCTCGGGCGCGAGGTACTTGACGCGTGGTATCAGGGCTTGCAACAGCGCGCGGCGATCGGACAACGCATGCTGTCCCAGGTCTGCGCCTTGTGCATCGCGCAAGCCACGCAGATCAAGGACCCCGAGCGGACTGAGCCTCACCGCCTCGATCAAGGTGTCATTCCACATGCGCCCGCCATCCAAGAAGCCCGTGGCGACGAAGAAGCTGCAAGGCAGGCCGTGCTGCTGCAACAGCGGCAGCGCGACATCATGGTTGTCGGCATAGCCGTCATCGAAGGTGAGCGATGCAGCGCGCGCAGGCAGGCTGCCGTCGGCCAGCCGCCGGGCGGCCTCGTCGAGTGGCAGGACATGGAACGACGACTTGACCCAGCCCAGCAGCGCATCGAAACGCGCCGCATCGACCTCGTCGGGGAAAAGGGGATCCGGCTCACGCAGCACACGATGGAAGATCAACACCGTCAGGCGCGCGCGCGCGCCAGCCGGCGACAGCAGACTGAGCAGCGGATTCAGCACCGCCATCATGGGCGCACCGCCACGCCCGACCTGCGCTTGAACCATCCCCGCACGAAGGCAGGCAACACGATGAGCGGCTCCACGGGCTCCTTCAACCATGCCTTGCTGAGCATCCATCGATGCGCCACTACAGCCATGATCATCATGTTGTAGGGCAGGTCCCAGTAGGAAAGGCTCAGGAATGTGCCGCCCACCGCGTAGCCGGCAAAACTCACCTGCAACATCGAACCCAGCTCGGACAGCCACTTCGTCTCCGGCACCCGCCCCCACGGGGTGCGCAGCTGGCCGGCCTTGCCGAACGCCAGGCAGAACAGCAGCAGGAAGAGGAACAGTCCGATGAACCCCTGCTCGCCCAGCACCATGAAATAGATGCTGTGCGCCGCATGCACGTCGGTCGGATCCGGCGCGTAGCGCGCGAAGACGGCGGCTTCGTACACCATGAAGCCGCCACCGAAGAAATTGTCCTTCGCAAGGTTGAACGCCATCCACCACGCATTGATGCGCCCCATCGCGGAGGAGTCCTCCTGATAGGTCTCGATGGTGTTCATGCGCGCCCACCACTGCTCCGGCATCATCGACAGCAAGGCGCCTCCCACCACCAGCATTCCGAGCGCGGTGAGCAGCTTGTTCTGACCACGCCACCACATCACCAGCGCCATCGCCGAGATGGCCAGCAAAGCGCCGCGCGAGTGGCTGCCCAGCGCAGCAGCGGCCATCAGCACCATGCACGCCGTCATCACATGCCGAGCCCAGCGCGCCTTCATCTGGAGTTGAAGGAAGCGCATCAACGGAATGCTCATCACGATGGCGAGCGCAACCTCGTTGTTGCCCTCGATGTAGGTGCCGGTCGGCCCCCAGACGCGGTAGCTACCGCCGGTAAGGATCGTGAAAAGGCCGCCCTTGACGCCATAGAACGCGATCGACAGGACATTGATCCATATGAACAACATCAGGTGCCGCTTCGAATGCAGCAGCACCATCGTCACCAGCACCATCAGGTCGATCTTCATGACCCGCTTCCACAGCTCGTAGCTGTCGTCGAAATACATGGAGAACGGCAGCGTGATGCACATCCAGACCATGAAGAGAATCAGCACGACATTCTCGCGAGGCATGGAAAAGTCCTTGCGATCCTTCGCGATCATCATGCCCAGTAAGGTCGAGCCGGCGATGGCGGCCGCGACGGGCATCGAGTTCAGCCTCCAGGACAGCTGGTGTGGGTTCATGATGCTGACCCAGGTCCAGCCCAGCACGCCTATCCACGGGTGCCTGAAGGCTTGCAGGACGATCCACAACAGCATGCAACCCAGAACCAAGTCACGCATGCGCAAACTCCTTGGCGGTGACGGCACGGAACAGCGCCAGCTGGCCCTGCGTCGTCGCCTCCCACCCAAAACCCTCGGCGTAACGCCGGGTCGCCGCACGGTCCACGCCAGCGGCCAGTAACTCCGCAATGGCCGCGGCGAACGCCCTGCCCTCACGGCGGCCGACCAGCCGCCCGGCCGCGGCATCGCCGACCACCTCGGGCGTGCCCCAGATGTCCGTCGCCACCACCGGCGTGCCGCAGGCCATGGACTCCAGCAGCACATTGGCCCAGCCCTCGCGGCTGGAGCACAGCAGCAGCACGTCGGCGGCGCTGTACCACTTCAGCAGCTCGGTATTGGGCAGCGAACCGGTCAGCCTCACCTTGTCGGCCACGCCCAGCCGCGCGGCCAGCGCCGTCAGCGCCGCCCTCTCCTCGCCCTCGCCGATGATGACGAGGCGGGCGCCGGGGCGGGCCTTGGCCAGTTCGGCCAGCGCCTCGATGGCGACGTGGTGGCCCTTGCGTTCGATCAGGTGCCCCACCGACAGCAGCAGCGGCTCGCCGCCCACACCCAGTTCGGCGCGCATGTCGGCGGGCGGCAGCGGCCGGAAACGCTGCAGGTCCACGCCGTTGCGCAGCACATGCAGGCGCGCCGGGTCATGTCCCCAGTCGCGCAGCACGTCCATCAGCGCCGCACAGACGCCGATGGAGCCGGCCGCGCGCTTGGCGGCCCACTCGATCATGCGTCTGGGCAGCGGGTACTGCGGGATCAGGTTGAGGTCGGTACCGCGGGCCGTGATGGTCAGCGGCTTGCCGAACCACTTGGCCAGCAGCGCCGCGGCGACGCCGTCGGGGTAGTAGTAGTGGGCGTCGATGAGGTCGAAGTCGAAGCCCTCGTCGAGCAGCCGCTGCACCGCGGCCCTGGCGCCCAGGGCCAGCGTCAGCGGCGCCGACGTCATGCCGACCTTTGGGGCAAGCAGATAGCGCGGATGCAGCACGTCGATGCCGTTGCGCTGCTCGCGCGCCGGCACGGCGGCGAACTTGGCGTACTCGCCCCAGCGCGGGTTCGTCGACGGGAACCAGGGCACCGGCGCGATGACGCGCGACTCGACCTGGCCGCTCTTCAGCAGCTCGCGCAGCCGCGTCTCGACGAAGATGCCGTGGCCGGGCTTCACGCTGCTCGGGAACAACGTCGAGAAGGTCAGCACCTTCAGCTTCTTCACGCCGCGGCCTCCACGGCTTCCAGCAGGATCTGGCCGAAGACATCGGCCGCCACGCGATGGCCGAAGCGGGCCTCGACCAGCTCGCGTGCGGCGCGCGACAGCTTCAGGCGGAGGTTGCCATCGTTGATGAGCTTGACGGTCGCGCCGGCCAGCGCTTCGGCGCCGTCGGCGCGCAGGAAATGCGTGCCGTCGTCTACGTCCAGGCCCTCGATGCCGATGCTCGTCGACACGACGGGCAGGCCCATGGCCATGGCCTCGAAGGCCTTGATGCGCGTGCCGCCGCCGACGCGCAGCGGGATGACGAAGGCCTGGGCGTCGCGGGCATGGTCGCGCACATCGTCGACGAAGCCGGTGAAGCTCACGCCCGGCACATTGCGCTGCACCAGCGCGGGCGGCGGGTTCTTGCCGACGACGCGCAGCTGCGCATTCGGCACCTTGGCGCGCACCAGCGGCCAGACGTCCTCGATGTAGAAGCGGATGCCGTCGACATTGGCTTCCCAGTCCATGGAGCCTGTGAAGACGACGGTGGGCGCGCCATCGGCCGGCGCCTGCCAGCCGAAGAAGTCGAGGTCCACACCGGTCGGGATGGCGCGCGCCGTCGTCAGGCCATCGGCGGCGAACTTCTTCGCGTCGCGTTCGGACACGGCCACCACGCGCGTGAACCCGGCCAGCGCCTCGCGCTCGAAGCGGCGCATCTTGACGGCCTGCGAGGCCCACATCCAGCGCAGCGGCGCGCTCGCCGCCGTCTTCGCATGCCGCTCGAAGATCTCGGCCTCGACGTTGTGCGTGAAGCAGACCGTCGCGCCTTCCAGCTTCTCGGGGCGCAGCACGGCGGCGTGCACGAAGTCGAAGACGACGACGTCGAAACGCTCGGCGGCCAGCGCCTGCTCGACGGCGGCCATGGCGGCCGGCGTGCGGTCGGCGGCGACATTGACGGGCAGAGACGACAGCAGGTCCGGTGCACGCTGCCAGCGCGAACGCGCGGGGCTGGGCGTCCAGCCGATGAAGCGCTCGCACTGCCGGTCGAGTTCAGCCTGCCATTCGCGCTGCTGCTCCGCAGTGGCCGGCGACAGCAGCGTGATGTCGAAGCGGCCGCTCTCCTTCAGCCCGCGCAGGATGTTGCCCGTGCGGATCTTGCCGCCGGCGTCGGCCGGGAACAGGAAGACCGGCGAGATGAAGGCGACCTTCAGTCGGCGTTCCGGCTGGCTCACCAGCAGATGCCCTCGTACTCGGCAAAGCCAGCGTCGCGCAGGTCGGCATAACCGTTCAGGTCCACGACACGCGCGCCCCTGGCCAGCGCGATGATGCGCTGGCGCGTCTCGGCGTCGGCATGGCCGACGACGACGATCTCGGCGCGCGCCAGCACCGCATCGGGCGTCTCGTGCAGCAGCTTGTCGAGGTGGGGAATCTCGCGGTCGATGTATTCCTTGTTCTTGCCGAGCAGCCGCGCGATCTTGACGAACTTGTCGTAGATGGCGAGGTCGAAGCCCTTGCCCAGCAGCTTCTCGGCCAGCACGACCAGCGGCGAGTCGCGCAGGTCGTCGGTGCCGGGCTTGAAGGCCAGGCCGAACAGCGCCACCGGCTTGCGGCCATGGGCGGCGATGAGGTCGTAGGCACGGGCGATGTGGGCATCGTTGCTGTCCAGCAGCGAGCCCAGCACGGGGATCTCCACGCCGCGCTCGCGGGCGATGGTCAGGAAGCCCTTGACCTCCTTGGGCAGGCAGGAGCCGCCGAAGGCGAAGCCGGGGCGCAGATAGGCCTTGGAGATGTTGAGCTGCCTGTCTTCGCAGAACAGCGCCAGCACGTCGCGCGAATCCAGGCCGGCTTCCTTCAGCACGGCGCCAGCCTCGTTGGCGAAGACGATCTTCAGCGCATGGAAGACGTTGCACAGGTACTTCACCGACTCGGCCACGCCGACGTCGGCCGCGACGAAGCTGCCCGGCACGCCGCTGTACAGGCGCTTCATGACCTCGACGCCGGCCTCGTCCAGGCTGCCGACGATGGTCTGCGGCGGGTTGTGGAAGTCGGCCACCGACGAGCCCTCGCGCAGAAACTCGGGGTTGAAGACCAGCGACAGCCGGTCGCCGATCTTGCGGCCCGCGGCCTTCTCCAGCAGCGGCGCGATGCGCGCGCGCGTGGTGCCGGGCGCGACGGTGCTGCGGATGACCAGCGTGTGGTGGCCGTCCTTCTTCGCGATCTCGGCGCCGATCTGGCCGACGACGGCGTCCAGCGCGGTCAGGTCGGGCATGAAGTTGGGCAACGACGGCGTGGCCACCGAGATCAGCGAGATCTCCGTGCCCTGCACGGCGGCGGCGACGTCATTCGTCGCGGTCAGCCTGCCGGCCTTGACGGCGGCACCGATCAGCTCCTCGATGCCCTCTTCCACGACGGGCGACTGGCCCGATGCGATCAGCTCGACCTTGAGCGCATTGATGTCGACGCCGATCACCTCGTGGCCGAGCTCCGGGAGGCAGGCGCATGACACGGCGCCGACATAGCCCAGACCGAAAACCGAAACCTTCATTGCTTGTTCCTTGGAATTTCTTCAGGCCGCCGCGCGTGCGGTGGCGGTGCCCAGGCCTGCATTGCGCAGGAAGGCGTCGAACATCAGCAGCACCCACAGCGGCTGGGCGTGGTCCATGGCGCCGCGCTCGTGCTGGTCCAGCAGGCGGGCGATGGTGGCGGGGTTGAACCAGCCCGTCTGAGCCAGCGCGCCCTGCTGCAGCGCGTTGCGCGTCTGCTCGCGCAGCGGGCCGCGCAGCCAGCGCGCCAGCGGCACGGCGAAGCCCATCTTGGGCCGGTAGAGCACGTCGTGCGGCAGCTGCGGCTCCAGCGACTTCTTGAACAGGTACTTGCCTTCCTGGCCGCGCAGCTTCAAGTCCGACGGCAGCGTGGCCACCCATTCCACCAGCGGGTGGTCCATCAGCGGCTCGCGCACCTCCAGGCTGTGGGCCATGCTGGCGCGGTCGACCTTGGTGTTGATATCGCCCGGCAGATAGGTGTGCATGTCCAGGTACTGGATCAGCGCCAGCGGATCATCGGTGTTGGCGCGCTTCGCATGCTCGTGGAAGACCTCGCTGGCATGCCAGCCCTGCAGTTCACGCTTGAAGCCGTCGCTGAACAGCTGCTGGCGCAGCGGGTCGCGCACCAGGCCCATGGTGTTGAAGTAGGCATCGACCGAGTTGCGCGCGATGGCCTGGAAGGTCGTCTTGGCGCGGAACACGCGCGGCGCCCAGTCGGCCTTGGGGTAGAGCCTGGCCAGCGGGCCGAACACGCCCTTGCGCAGCGCCAGCGGGAAGGCGCTGCGCATGCGCTCTTCCATCATGTGCATCCTGTAGCGGCGATAGCCACCCAGGCTCTCGTCGCCGCCGTCGCCCGACAGCGCCACCGTCACATGCTTGCGGGCCAGCTCGCAGACGCGGTAGGTGGGAATAGCCGACGAGTCGGCATAGGGTTCGTCGTAGAGATGGGCCAGCAGGTCGACGAGGCCGAAGTCGTCGCTGCTGACGGTCTCGACGCGGTGGTTGGTGCGGTAGCGGTCCGCCACCATCTGCGCGAACTCGGTCTCGTTGAACTTGGGATCGTCGAAGCCGATGGAGCAGGTGTTGACGGGCTGGTCGTCCAGCTGCGCCATCGCGGCGACGACGGCGCTGGAGTCGACGCCGCCGGACAGGAAGGCGCCCAGCGGCACCTCGGCCTTCAGGCGCAGCTTGACCGACTCGCTGACGCGGCGGCGCAGTTCCTCGGCGGCTTCTTCCTCGCCGATCTTGGCGTCCAGCGTGAAGCGGACGTCCCAGTAGCGCTGCGGCGTGCCGACGGGCTGGCCGCGCCTGACGAGCAGGCGGTGGCCGGGCGCCAGCTTCTTGGCGTGCTTGTAGATGGTGGCCGGATCGGGCACATAGCCCAGCGCGAAATAAGCCTCCACGGCACGCGGGTCGATTTCCTGGCGCAGGCCGCCGTGAGCCATCAGGCTCTTCAGCTCGGAGCCGAACAGCAGCCAGCCGTCTTCGGTCAGCGCATAGTGCAGCGGCTTCACGCCCAGGCGGTCGCGGGCCATGAAGAGGCAGTCGCGGCGGCGGTCGTGGATCATGAAGGCGAACATGCCGCGCAGGTGGTGCACGCAGTCCTCGCCCCAGTGTTCCCAGGCGCGCACGATGGCCTCGGAGTCGCTCTTGGTGCGGAACACATAGCCGTGGCCGCGCAGCTCGTCCATCAGCTCGAGGTAGTTGTAGACCTCACCGTTGAAGACCAGAGCCACCGACTTGTCGTCGTTGAAGATGGGCTGCTGGCCGGTCGCGATGTCGATGACCGACAGGCGCCGGTGGCCGAAGCCGACGCCGGGCTCGATGTGCAGGTCACCTTCGTCGGGCCCGCGGTGATGCTGGGACTCGTTCATCCGGTGCAGGCGCTCGCGCTCGGGGAGTCGCTGGCCGCGGGTGTCGAACAATCCGGTGATGCCGCACATGCGTTGGAACCTGATTCAGCCGATCAATAGGATGCTCGTGCAGGGACTGCACGGCGAAGAACGGATTCTTACCGAGCTTGGTGTCGCGGCCCGGCGTTCTGCCCCGAAGCCGTGAAGTGGCACACGCCTACCCCCCTGCACGGGGGAGGTGGCTGGCATACAAGCGTTCATAGGCAGCCACCATGCGAGCCAGGCTGAACTGCTCGCGAACGCGCACCAGCGACGCCGAAGCCAGCTTCCGGCGCAGTTCGGCGTCGCCGACGAGGCGCGCCAATGCGACCGCCAGAGCCTGGCTGTCCTGGGCGGGCACCAGCAAACCGTTGACGCCATCGTCTACGAGCTCCGGGTTGCCGCCCACGTGAGTGGCCACAGGGGCGCAGCCGCATGCCATCGCCTCCAGCAGCGTGTTGCTGATGCCTTCGGCCTGCGACGGCAAGGCGAAGATGTCGAATTGAGGCAGCAGTTGTGCCACGTCGCTGCGGTCACCGGGCAGCCAGGCCTGCTCCGCCGCCCCGGCCGCGGTCAGCCGCTGCATGGCTTGCTGCAGGAGCGCCCCCCCCCCCAGCATCACGAGGCGCAGGCGCGGCCACTCGTCCGGGCAAAGGTTTCGCAACGCCAGAAACGCGTCGACGAGATTGAGCGGATCCTTCACCGCCTGCATGCGGCCGACGGCCCCGACGACGAGGTGCTCGCCACGGCGGAACGGCCACACCGCAGGCACTTCCGCAGCAGGCGCGAAACGCTCGGTATCGACCCCATTGCAGATGCGCTGCACGTGCGTCTGAGCGATCCCGACCGGACCGGTCAGGTAGGTCTCGATCGCCTTGGACAACGCGACGAAGCGCTGGACGGCGACGCCGTAGGCACGACGCAAGCGCTGGTGGGTGCGATTGACCCCGCCCAGGTCGTTGGTCTCCCAGCCATGCTCGCTGTGCACCCGCAAGGGAACCCGGGCGAGCCAGGCGGGCAACTGAAACTCCATGGCGCCCAGGTTCCGGGTGTGCACGACATCGGGACGCAGTGCGCGCAGCAAGCTGTAGACCCGCGGGTAAAGCCAGAACCCCTGGCCCGGCGGCTTGTGCAGCGCGATGAACTGCGTTCCGGGTGCCTTCACCCGCTCCTTGAAAGCGGTGATCTCGGTCACGGCGACGACAACGTGCCGAAAGGCCGGCAGGTGGTTGATGAGGTTGACGACCCCGTTCTCCAACCCGCCCGTGTCGAAGCGATGCAGGACATGCACGATGATCGGTCGCGAGTCCGTCTCACCGAGGCGGCGAAACTCGGTCACAGCAGCCATCCAATGCGTCACTCGAGGGCTCCGACCTATTTCGCTGATGCCTCGCCGAGGCGGACTTCCTGGAAGCGCACCCTGCCGATTTGCTCACTGCGCAATACCTCCAGGGGGCGGCCGAACTTCCAGAGCGCGTAGCGCTTCAACATCTTCAAGTAGACCTCACTGGCATAAACACCAACGACACGGCCGCCGCTCAGGCATTCCACGAAGGTGCAACCCTGCGCTGCTTCAAAAGCCTGCCGCCCCGGATGATTGAACATGCCGCCCAGGCTGACCAGGCGGGGGACCACCTTGGGCTCGCTGGCCAACGGCTTGAACAGCGTCTGCAAGGGCAGATGGCTGGTCTGGAAATACACCACCTCCGCCGCATGCTGCCGAAGGTGGTTCCTCACCGGCTCCACATTCCAGTCCTTGGACTGGTAATGCTCCTTGTAGAGACAACCGAACATGAGCAGCAGCGGAATGCCGACGCCCACATGGACCCAACGCCTGTCGATCCGCGACGCGCCCTGGAAAACCTGGACCACCGCAAGCGAGAACATGCCGACCACCAGCCCCAGGCCGACCCGCTCCGGAAACGGCCTGCCCAGGCAGGCGAACAGCAAATCCGCGCTGATGAAGATGGCGACGGAAGAAAGGATGACCTTCGTGCGGGTGGAGAAGAAGGCCATGAGGACGACTCCGACCAGCAGCCAGAAATAGACCAGATCGTGAAGGTGGGCCACATGGTCCCGCGCCTTCCAACGGGACGCCCGGACCCGCTCTTGCCAGCCGACCGACTTCGCAATGGCGTTGAGCCGCTCCGGCGGGAACAACGCGCGATCGGCCAGAAACCATTCGGACAACAGCTCCCGCTCGGTCGCATCCAGCGGGGCTATCGAGGCATTGACCGTCTTCTCCTGCCGCATCGAAGCGAGCCCGTAATCGACAAAGGGCACGAGGGGCGCATGCGCATTGTTGAAGGCGATCAAGCCCGGAGTTCTCATGGGCGCCGTCGACACCGCCGCCATGCCGATCGCGACGCCGACACCCAGGCCGACAATGACCACGGACAGGCGCCGTGCGGGCCTTGCCCGCAAAGCAGCAAGAATGAAGGGCGCCGCGACTGCCACGGCCAGGATTGCCATCTCCACCCTCAATGCCGCGCTGATCAGGAACAGCAGCCATGCCGCGGGGATCGCCAGCCGGCGCCGATCGTGAATCAGCAACAGGATCGCCACCATCGCCAGATAGGCGGCGACGAGCGTGTATTGCGGAATCAGGAAAAGAGGCAGGGATGCAATGCCGAAAAGAAGGCACTCCGCCTGACCGACGCCGAGCCGGTTCAGCACGCCCAGCCCCGTCATCAAACCCGCGATCAACAGCAGGTAGATGACGATCGCATATCCCGAGAACCCGGTCGCCGACGTCAAGGCGGCCGCCAGCTTGCCGACGGCGGGGTGCATGAAGGGAATATCGGCGGACGGGGATGCAACCAGCCCCCATCCCTCGGCAATCATCGAGTAATAGACGTCGTCATGCACCTGCCACACCGGCAGCGAGAAGGTGGCGATGCCAGAAAGGGCGATTGCAATGGCAACGATCGCCCACGGCTTTCTCATCTCAACGGTTGTTCTCATCGAATTCCCCTGCCCCATGCACCCGTGCGCGTCCGTCGTCCGCGGACCGCGGCACGTCAGGCGTCAAAGCCGCGTTGTCTGAAAGGACGCGTTCGCCTTGGACAGAACGCTTAGTCTTCGAGGGCGGATCGCAGCGCGCGCAGCACGTCCCGTTGCTGGTCTTCCATGCCCACCCACAAGGGCAACCGCAGCAGCCGATCACTCACGTCGTCCGTCACCGACAGCTCGCCATGTGCCCGTGCATAGCGCTTGCCTGCCGGCGCGCTGTGAAGCGGGATGTAGTGGAAAACCGCCTGCACGCCCTGCTCCTTCAGTTTCTGGATGACCGCGGTGCGGCGCGCCAGGTCGGGCAGCAGGATGTAGTACATGTGCGCGTTGTGCTGGCAGTGCTCCGGCACGATCGGACGCCGCAGCAGGCCGTCCGATTCGTAAGCGCCCAGCGCCTGGTGGTAGACGTCCCACATTTGCAGGCGCCGCCGGTTGATCGCGTCGGCCTCCTCGAACTGCGCCGCCAGGAAGGCAGCGACGATCTCGCCGGGCAGGTAGGAGGAACCGACGTCGACCCAGGTGTACTTGTCCACCTGGCCCCGGAAGAACTGGCTGCGGTTCGTACCCTTCTCGCGAAGGATCTCCGCGCGCGCGGTCAACGCGGACGAGTTCACGAGCAAAGCGCCCCCCTCCCCCGCGATGATGTTCTTCGTTTCGTGAAAGCTCAGCGCGGCCAGTTCGCCCATCGACCCCAGCGGCCGTCGACGGTAGCTGGAGCCCAAGCCCTGAGCGGCGTCCTCGATGACCATCAGGTTGTGGCGACGCGCGATGTCGAGGATGGTGTCCATCTCGCAGGACACGCCGGCGTAGTGCACCGGCACGATCGCCTTCGTCTTGGCCGTGATCGCCGCTTCGATGAGTTTTTCGTCCAGGTTCAGCGTGTCGGGCCGGATATCCACGAAGACCGGCACGGCACCGCGCAGCACGAAGGCGTTGGCGGTCGACACGAAGGTGAACGAAGGCATGATGACTTCGTCGCCCGGCTGCAGATCGGCGAGCAACGCAGCGATCTCCAGACCTGCCGTGCATGAATGCGTCAGCAAGGCCTTCTGGCAGCCGATGGTCTGCTCCATCCAGCGGTGGCACTGCTTCGTGAAGCCGCCGTCGCCGGCGAGATGCCCCTTGGCATGGGCCTGGGCGATATGCCAGAGCTCCTTGCCGGTCATGTAAGGCTTGTTGAAGGGGATCATCAGCGTCTCCGCAAGTCTCGAATCAGGATTTGGCGATCAGCACCAGGCCAAGCATCACGATCACGGTGCCGAGGACCTTCTGCAGGCTCAGGGCTTCGTTGAGGAACAGCGCCCCGAAACCCATCACGATGACGAAGGCCAGGCTCATGAAGGGGTAGGCGTAGCCGATGTCGAAGCGCGTCATCGCCGCCATCCACGCCAGGGAAGCCAGCAGCGCGGCCATGTAGCCGCTGAACACCCAGGGGTTGAGAAGCTGCCGCAGCAAGAAGCCGATCTTGTCCAGGCCTCCCGCCGGCAGCGGCCCCACGCCGCTCATCTGCCACTTGAGCACCAGTTGCCCATAGACCGTCAATGCAATGGTGAGGGCGATGAACAGGTGGCCCAGAAGGTCGAAGCGTGTTTTCATGAAGGGCGTTCGGCAGGGCGGCACGCATCAAGCGCGCCAACCCCAGATGTACGCAGGCGCGTCGGGCCCGACGTTGAACAACAGGTCCAGCACCGTGACGCCATGCTCGAACGGCGGGAAGCGCTGGGGGTAGTCGGGGTAGCCGGCGTAGTCCTTCCATTCCAGTTGGATGCCCGCTTCGGCAAAGCGCTCCGGATCGATGTAGCTCTTGGCCGCCGGCCCTGAAAGATAGGACGTGGCACCGATGCCCTTTAGCAGCGACAGCAGCCGGTCCTGCTTCGCGCCGTCGCTACGGTAGTCGCGCGAATTGGCGAAGCGGGTGGCGCAGCCGAGGAACTCGGTGCTGACGTGGCGGATCACGCTCTGGTTCAGCTCGGACAGCGAAGTCCAGGTCTGTCCGAGGTAGACCGATTCGAAATATTCCCGGTAACGCTCGAAATGAGCGCACTTGCCGTAGTTCTGCTTCAGCGTCTGCCAATGCTGGGCCTGCCAGCCGGACTCGGGGATGCGAACCTCGTCGACCAGTCGACTGCGGGAATCGCCGACGGGTACCGACAGCCACAGCGACCCGTTGGCGGTCTTGATCTTGTTGCGGTTGCGCCAGTCGCGGCTGGTGTACTGGACGTCGTCGTAGAACACGAACAGGTCCACGTCATGGATCATGTCGAAATACCCCTTCCAGGGGATGTAGTTCGACTGCAATATCGCGACGCGCAGGCCGGTCGGGTGGTCGGTCATGAGGGCTCCGTCGGCGCGCTGGCTCGATGGATGTCTTTGATGATGTAAGTCGGACGGTTCTGCACCTGGGCGAACACCTTGCCGAGGTAGATGCCCAGCAGGCCCATGCCGGTCGTCAGCACGCCCAGGCTCATGGCCATCATCGCCATCAGCGACGTGAAGCCGAGCAGCGCGTCGCCCCAGACCAGTTTGCGCAGCACCAGGAAGACGGCGTAGGCAAAGCTCAGCAACGTGATGCCGATGCCGACATTGAACATCCAGGTCAGCGGCTTCGCGGAGAACGAACTGACGGCATTGACCATCAGCTTCAGCCGCTTGAGCAAGGTGTAGGTGCTCTGTCCCTCGCGCTGCTGCTTGCCCACCAGATAGCCCAGCTGCGTGAAACCTGTCCAGCTCATCATGCCGCCGAGGAACAGGTTGTGGTCGCCCAGGCTGAGCAGGGCCTGCACGTAGCGACGCGTCATCACGCGCTCGGTGCACAGGTTCTCAGGCACCTTGATGTCCGAGAGCATATTGAAGCCGCGCCAGAAAAGCCCGCCGCTCCACTGCTCGAACCAACCGCCCTTGCGCGCCTCCTGGTAGCCGAACACCACGTCGGCCGACGTCTCGAGTAGTTTGCGATGCATGCCCAGCAGTGCGGCCGGCGCGACCTCGAGATCGCAATCGATCAACCAGACATGCTCACCTCGCGCATGCGCCAAACCCGCCTGCATGGCGTGATGGTGGCCGAAGTTGCGTGAGAGGTCCACGACGGCGAGCTCGGGAATGTCTGCGCACCGCGATACCGCATAGGCCAGCGAGTCATCAGGCGAGCCGTCGTTGACCAACAGGATCTCGAAGCTGCTTTCACCCAGTTCCGCCATCGCCTGCCGGACTTCGGCCAGGAAGCGCTCCAGGAAAGGGAGCGAACGGTACATCGTGGAGACCACACTGACGCGCGGCGTCTCGCTCATGGATTCCTCCGGGTATGTGCCTGCCCCATCTTGAGCCGCGTGCCTTCGGGCAGGCAGGCGCGGTCGACGACCACGCTGGCTGCGCCCAGGAAGCTGTGCGAGCCCAGACGGGCATGGCCGCAAAGCAGGGCCTGGGGCGACAGGAAGCAGTTGTCGCCCACATGAGCGTCGTGACTCACGTTGGCCTGCGGCCAGAGTACGCACGCCTGGCCGAGCTGCGCGCCATGGTCCACGATGGCATGCGACATCACGACACAGCCTTCGGCCAGCTGCGCAGTCGGCGCCACATGAGCGTGCGGATGAACAAGACTGGGCGTGCGCCAGCCGGCCTGCCTGACGCGCTGCCACAGCGCCCAGCGCCCCGGCAGATCGTTGTAGCCGACGCCGATCAGCATGCCGCATTCGCCGCCGGCCTGCGGGTTCAGATCGTCGAAGCGAAAGACCCCTGCCTGCGGTGGCGCGAAGTCGTCCACGAAGCCGAGGACTTCAACGCCGCACTCAGCGGCAAGTCGAGCCACGGTCTGCGCATAGTCGCGCGATCCGTAGACGTACGCTCGCAGGCTGGTTTTCATAGACGCCATAGGCGGTAGCCGGCGTCCTGCAGCGCGGCGGCGTCGAAGGCCGCCTTCACGTCGATGAAGGCGCCGCCCTTGACGAGCTTTCTGCCGATGTCCTCGAGCGACAGCTCGGCGTACTCGCGGTGCGAGACGGCCGCCACGATGGCATCGGCCCGCGGCAGATCCTCGAAGGGCATCAGGCGCACGCCGTACTCATGCATGGCCTCCTCGGCCTCGGCCTGCGCATCGGTCACGAAGACCTCGACGCCGTAGCTCTTCAGCTCGTTGATGATGTCGATGACCTTGGAGTTGCGCAGGTCGCCGCAGTTCTCCTTGAACGTCAGCCCCAGCACGTTGACACGCGCGCCCTTGATGTAGCTGCCGCTGGCGATCATGTGCTTGATGGTCTGCTCGGCGATGAACTTGCCCATGCCGTCGTTGATGCGCCGGCCGGCCAGGATGACCTGCGGGTGGTAGCCCAGCATGTCGGCCTTGTGCGTCAGGTAGTAGGGGTCGACGCCGATGCAGTGGCCGCCCACCAGGCCCGGCTTGAACTTCAGGAAGTTCCACTTCGTGCCGGCGGCCTCCAGCACCTCCGTGGTGTCGATGCCGAGCTTGTCGAAGATGATGGACAGCTCGTTCATCAGCGCGATGTTGAGGTCGCGCTGCGTGTTCTCGATGACCTTGGCGGCCTCGGCGGCTTTGATGCTGGACGCGCGGTGCACGCCGGGAATGATGATCTTCTCGTAGACCTTGGCGACCGCGTCCAGCGTCTCGGGCGTATCGCCGGAGACGATCTTGAGGATTTTGGTCAGCGTGTGTTCCTTGTCGCCCGGGTTGATGCGCTCGGGGCTGTAGCCGACGAAGAAGTCCTGCTTCCACTTCAGGCCGGACTCGCGCTCCAGCACGGGGATGCAGACCTCCTCCGTGGCGCCGGGGTAGACCGTGCTCTCGTAGACGACGATGGCGCCCTTCTTCATGTGGCGGCCGACGCTGGTGCTGGAGCCGATCAGCGGGCGGAAGTCGGGGATGTGGGCCTCGTCCACCGGGGTGGGCACGGCGACGATGATGACGTCGGCCTCGGCCAACATCTTGGGGTCGTCGGTGTAGACGGCGTGCTTGGCGGCCTGGACTTCCTCGTCCGTCAGTTCACGGCTCGGGTCGGTGCCACGCTGGCAGGCCTCGACCTTGTTGCTGGCGATGTCGAAACCGATGGTGCGGATCTGCTTGCCGAACTCCACCACCAGGGGCAGGCCCACGTAGCCGAGGCCGATGACTGCGAGCGTGTTCATGGGTCTTCTCGTGTTGCTGTGATTATGAAAAAGGCGCGTGATTGTCACTGCTGCCGCACGGCGTCGCGGTCTCGGACCCCACGCAAAGCGGTGTCCAGCGTGTCCCAATATTTGCGCAGGAAGTCGCGCAGCAGCGCATCGTCCGGCCCGGCAGCCGACTTGTCGGCATAGACCAGCACGACCGCCGCGTCGTCGCCATGCCCCAGCAGGCTCTGCCACGCGCCGTAGAGCTTGGCCTGCCAGTCGCTGATGAAGGGGCGACCGTTGATCCAGTAGACCTGCAGGACGCGCAGGCGCGGCGCCTGGCCGCCGCCAACGACCTGGCTCAGCGGCTCGCCGCGCAGTTCGCCCGTGCGCCACGGCTGCGGGCCGCCCGGGATGTCGACGACCGTCCGACCCGCGCCGGCCTGCGTCCATTCCTTGTCCAACTCGGTGTCGACGTAGGCATTGACCGACGTGACCAGCTGGTTGCCCTGGCGCTGATGGCGGTAGTAGCCGATGTACAGGCCCACGGACGGGCCGCCGGATTCGGGCGCGAAGCGCCCATGCAGCACGCTGGCCGGGTTCTGGAACCGGGGAACCCAGCTGGTCAGCGGCTCGGCCTGCCAGGTCCACCCCGGCAGGGTCGGTGCGACCAGCACGGGCTCGCCGTGCCCATCGCCGCGCTGCACCTGCAGACGCAGCGCGAGCGGCAAGGCCAGCAGCAACAGCACGGCCAGCAGGCAGGCCGACCAGCGCACCGGCGAGGCGGGACGCGGCGCGATGCCGGCCGGTGCGGGCAGGTGGTCGGGATCAGGGTCGGTCCAGCGCGCGCCGATCATGAACATCGCCAGCATGATGATGCCGAAGAACACCCAGCCATAGATGAGGTGGTCCACGCCGACGGCGAGCGTGTTGCCCGACAGGTGGCCCAGCATGACGATCATGTAGGCACGCAGCCAGTTCGCCACCACAGGCGTGACGATGGCGACGCCGACGAAAGCCCAGCGCTTGCGATAGCTGCGGTAGTTCAGATACGCGAACAGCGTGCCGACCATCACCGAGGCCGTCATGTAGCGGATGCCGCTGCAGGCCTGCACGACGGACCAGGCGCCGGTCGGGATGATGAACTGCGTCCCTTCGCGGAACACCGGGATGCCGCTGAGGCGAACGGCGAGGACGGTGAAATCGGCCGTGCGGTCGATCAGCCAGGGCGTCATGAAATCGCCGAAGGGCACGGCGAAGAACATGAAGCCCAGCGGGAAGGCGATGCGGCGCGCGACTTCGGTGCCCAGCAGCGCGGGCACCATCAGCACGACCATGCCCATCAGCGAGAAATGCAGCGCGGCATTGGCGACGGCCACATTGCCCAGCAACCACATCACGCCGAGGGGAAGCAGCAGCCACAGCCAGCCAGGCGCTGGCGCCGGCGTCAGCACCGCGAGGTCGGCCCGCCGACGCCAGACCAGCCAGGCCGAGATGGGCGGCACCACCCAGGCGTGCGCATAGGTCTCGGAGCGGTTCCAGATGCCGATCATGTCGGCGCCGGTGTCGTAGTACAGCGCGGCGAGCAGCGCCCAGGCCAGGGCCAGGAACAGCAGCGGCAGGCGCCAGGGCGCTGGAAATGCGAAGGCTCTCACGCCATCTCCAGGTGACGGTCGAGGCCGGCCAGATGGGCATCCCAGCTGTAGGCGTCCAGCACGAACTGGCGGCCACTGCGTCCGGCTGCATCGGCGGCTGCGCGGTCGGCCAGCAGCGTCGACAGGCACTCGACATAGCCGTCCACATCGTCAGCGGCACGCAGGCCCGGCAGGTCCTGGGCGGTGATGGCACGCACGCAGCTTCCCGCGGCAACGACCGGCCGCGCCATGGCCATGGCCTCCAGCACCTTGTTCTGGATGCCGCGGGCCAGGCGCAGCGGCGCAACGACCGCGGCGGCATGCTGCAGATAGGGCCGCACATCGGGCACCGTGCCCGTCACGTTGACGGCATCGCCGGCCAGCGCCTGCACGGCCGGCGCGGGTGCGCGGCCGACGATGTGCAAGCGCAGGGCCGGGAATCGCTCGCGCAGCGCCGGGAGGATGTCGCTGACGAACCAGGTCACCGCGTCGATGTTTGGCCAGTAGTCCATCGCCCCCGTGAACACCAGCGGCAGTTCGCCAGTGGCGAAAGGGCTAGGCCGCGCCAGATCGGGCATGAAGAAGTCGGCGTCCACGCCGTTGCCCAGCGCGGCAAGGTTCATCGACTGGCCGGGGCTCAGCGTGCGGAAGAGGTCGACCTCGTTCGCGGTCACGAAGAAGCTGCCGGCGGACTGTCGAGCCACGCGCTGCTCGAAGCCCAGCAGTTTGTCGAACTCACGGCGGTAGAGCCACGACATCGGCCAACGGTGCTCCGGCGCGTAATCGCGCCACTTGGCGGAGTCGACATCGACGAAGTCCACCAAGGTCTTCACGCCATGGAGGCCGCCTGTGTATTGCGCCATCACGCCGCTGAACACGACGACGGCATCGAAACCCACGCGGGCGGCCGTCTCGTCCACCCAGGCCTGCAGGCCGGCATCGCGGTAGTAGGGCAGGCTGAGCGCCTCGCCGGTCAGCAGCCCGCGCAGGCTCAGCAGTTTGGCCTTGCGCGGATTCAGATGAGCCACGTGCAGGCTGGCGCACAGCTCACGCACGCGCGGCAGATGCTGCTCGTCGTCGGGGTCGTCGATGAAGGTGCCGAGATGGACCTCGTGCCGCGCCGCCAGGTGCCTGAGCAGATGGTAGGAACGCACCTTGTCGCCCTTGTTGGGCGGGTAAGGCAGGCGATGGACGAGGTAGAGGATCTTCATGCCCCTGGGCTCACCCGAGGTTCTTCACGATGAAGGGGCCGAGCCAGTTCGCGACGCCGATCGGCAGCTTGCGCCAGGCCTTGATCATCAACTGGTACTTCGGATTGTTCGGGTTGTTCTGCGGAATCGCGTCGCGCTTGAACAGCCGGTACTCGTAGGAAAGCGGCTGGGGCTCGAAGCCCCAGTTCTTCTTGAAGGCGTAGGGGCCCGTGCCCTGCTTGCTGCGGCCGTAGTCGAAGACCTTGAGGCCGCGGGCGCAGGCCCGCCGCATCAGTTCCCAGTACTTGAAGTCGTTGGCGGCGAGGTCACGCGCGGCCTCGTCGTCACCCGCGTAGTAGGGCAGGCACTCGTCGCGGAAGTAGAAGGTCAGGACCGTGGACAGCGGCTTGCCGTCCGGGGCCGTGACGGTCAGCACCTCGGCGTCGGGGCCGAATTCGTCCAGCAGCGCCTGGAAGTACTTCTTCGGCATGGCCGGCGTGCCGTGGCGGTGCACGTTGTCGGCGTAGAGGTCGAAGAAGCGGTCGACACCGGCATCGATGTCGGCGCGGAGTTCGTTCTTGATGCCCTTGCGCACCATGGCCCGCTGCTTGCGCGGAATGGCCAGCATGTTGGCCTCTTCCTCCGGCAGGATGTCCTTGCGGAAGGTCACGTAGAGGTCCTGGCGCGGCCAGTCGGCATGGCGCGCCGGCCCGAGATTGCGGTACTCAAGGTGCTCGGCGCCCTGCCCCCTGGCGAGCTTCTCGGCCTCGGCCTCCAGCGCAGCGGTGGCCTCGCCGTTCAGCGCGGCGACACCGCCATAGACGGCGAACGGCAGGCTCGACACCGAGTGGCCGAACAGCCGGCTCTTGACCTCGGCCAGCGGCAACACGCCCTCGATGATGCCGTCACGCTCGGCGTACAGGAAGAAGCCTTGATGGCCGAACACCGACTCGATGACCCGCAGCCAACCGCTACGGTGGAAGAAGGTGGCCTGCGGGTGGGCGAAGACGAACTCGTCCCAGCGCGCGGACAAGGCTTTGTCTTGCGCGGCCAAGCGCGCAATGCGAAGAGGTGCGCTCATTCAGGCGGGGCTCAGCGAAGCCGACGGCACGCTCGGGCTGGCCTCGCGACCGAGGAAGATCTCGTCCATGCGGCCCCAGCGGAAATCTTCGAGCAGGCGCGCGATGCGGCCCTGCGTGCGCTCGATGTTGACGTAATGGCGGAAGCGCGTCTTCGCATCGATGCCGGCCACGCGCGGCTGGCCGGGGTCGATCTCCCAGGGATGGAAGTAGAAGACCGCCGACTCGCCGTCGACCTCGTTGACGCGGCGGATCATCCAGCGCGACAGCGCATAGGGCAGCAGCCGGAAATAGCCGCCACCACTGCTCGGCAGGTTCCTGGAGCCCATGCGCAGCGTCGTCACGGGGATCTCGAGCAGGCCCTCGCGGACCGGATAGGCGAAGCGCGGCGAATCGGGCATGCCGTAGTGGTCGTGGGCGATGGGGTAGACGCTGGACGAGTAGCGATGGCCTGCATCGCGCAACACGTCGAAGGCCCAGAGGTTGTCCTTGCCGATGGAGAAGCTCGGCGCGCGGTAGCCGACGACAGGCACGCCGCCCAGGTCCTCCAGCAGCTTCTTGGCGCTCTGGATGTCCTCGAGGAAGGCCTGCGGGCTCAGGTCGCTGGCGCGCTCATGGCCATAGCCGTGGCTGGCCAGCTCATGACCACCGGCCACGATTGCCCTGACGACCTGCGGATAGCGCTGCGCAATCCAGCCCAGCGTGAAGAAGGTGGCCTTGACGTCCTTCTCGGCCAGCAGCGAGAGGATGCTGTCGACGTTGCGCTCGACGCGGCACTCCAAGCTGTTCCAGTCCTGGCGGCGGATATAGGGCGCGAAGGCCGAGACCTGGAAGTAATCCTCCACGTCGATGCTCATCGCATTGCGAGGAGCGGCATCCTTGTTGGGCATCAGCATGATTGACGGCTCAATGCTGCTTGACGGCGTCGACCAGCTTCTGCAGCAGCGCGAGCGTCTGCAGATTGATGCGCTCCAGCCGCATCATGCTGCGCTCCAGCCGTTGCAGGCGGTCGGCGTGGTGGTCGGCGCTCAATGCCGCGATCTCGCCGGACAAGCCGTCGACCTCGGCCACGCCCATCTTCAGCTTGGCAATGTCGAGGGCGCCGGGGGCGCTGTCCAGCGCACCGGGCCGGCTGTCGGGCAGGCGGGCAGGCACGCTGTCCAGCGGGCTGGCGTCGCTGTGGCGCGGCGTCTCGCTTTCCTGGGCGATGTCGCGCAGCACTTCCTTCACGTCGGCCAGCGTCAGGTGCGAGCGCCCCTGCATGAAGCCCAGCAGCAGCAGGCGGTCGCACAGGCGGTTGATGCGGCGCGGGATGCCGTTGCTGGCCTTGTGGATGGCAGGGAAGGCATCGTGGTCGAAGGTGGGCTTGCCGGTGGAGCCCGCACACTTCAGGCGGTGCTCCATGTAGCGCTGCGTCTCGTCCTCGTCCAGCGGACCGATGTGGCAGGTCGCCGCGACACGCTGGCGGAACTGCTCCATCTCGGGCTTCTGCAGGATGCCGCGGAACTCGGGCTGGCCGACCAGGAAGGTCTGCAGCAGCGACTGGTTGGCGAACTGGAAGTTGGACAGCATGCGCAACTCCTCCACCGCACGTGGGGTGAGGTTCTGCGCCTCGTCGACGATGAGCAGGCAGCGCTTGCCCTGGGTGACCTGGTTGACGAAGAAGGCCTCCAGCGTCATCAGCAGCTCGGACTTCGGCGCGTCCTTCACGCGCACGCCGAAGGCCGCGCCGACCATGCGCAGCGTGTCCTCGGCATCGAGCTGGGTCGTCACGACGTTTCCGATGACGACGTTGCTGCGGTTCAGGCTGTCCAGCAGGCCGCGCAGCAGCGTGGTCTTGCCAGCGCCGATCTCGCCGGTGATGACGATGAAGCCATCGTTGCGCAGCACCCCATAGTCCAGGTACGCCTTGGCCCGGCGATGCTGCTTGCTGCCGTAGTAGAAGTTCGGATCCGGGCTGAGTTGGAAAGGCTTGCTGCTCAGGCCGTAGAAGGCTTCATACATCGCGTTAGAAACTCAGCGTCAGATTGGCGTAGGCCCCATTCTCGGTGTAGGGCGTGACACCTTCGAAGCGGCTATGGCGGGCGCCCAGTTGCGCATTGATGCGCGCGCCGAGGCGCATGTTCCAGTTGGCCATCAGGCTGGTGAAGCTGCTGGACTGGGACGCGAGGTCGCCATCGGTTTCCTGCCGCAAAGCGGTGATCGACAGACCGGACTGAGGTGTCAGCTGATGACTGGCAGTCAGCGACAGCGATCGTTGGGCGACAAAGGAGCTCTCCGCAAGGGAGCCGCCATTCGTGTTGATCCCCAGTCGGCTCGTCAGCGAGCGGGTGAACTGCGCGGACAGCGTGCTCTTCACACCCTGCAGCAGAACACCCAGTTGACGACTGCGCATCTGGCTTGGCCCGCTCGACAGGAACCCTCCACCGCTGGGCGCATCAGGCGACAACCCCTGCCTCAGCAGTTCTTTGCGCACCTCAGCGTCGCGCTCGACGGGATCCGGAAAGCGCGACGTGTAGAGCAGGTAGAGAAGGTCATAGTTCGTGCGCACGCCGGCACTCGAGCCGGCAAACCCGGCCGTCGTCGTGCGCATGTCGGAGAAGGTCCACACGGAGCGCATCATCCGATGCTCCAAGCGCGTTGAATGACTATTGCCGTACTGGTGCTTCTGCCAGTCAACACCGAGCCGCGTCCTGTTGCTTGGCGTCCAGTCTGCCGACGCGCCGGATGTTGCCGAACTCCGCGCACCGCCACCCAGGATGTCGGTGCGCTCCTGACCCGTATTCACGGAAAAGCGCCAATCCGGGTCTGGCAAGTAATTCAGGCCCACCCGCATTGAATCATTGCGATTCGACGACACGCTGGACTTCATCCGCTGGGTTCTGCCCGTCAGCCACCATCCCAGTTGCTTGACGTTTCGTTGCGAAAGGTTCATTGACAGCCCTTCGCCTCGGCTGTCCCCCAGGCTGGTTCCACGAGCCTCCGTGCGCGTGAATTCAGCTCTCAGCTCATAGGTCGCCAAGCCACCAAGCGCCCCCGTCAAACGAGGCGTCACGGCCAGCGTGCCGGTCTCATGCTGGTTCGCGTTGGCAAGGTTGGCGACGCCTCCCTGCGACGTTGGCGTTGGCGCACTCTGCTGACCGAAGGCCGACGCGTTCTGCTGCCCGATGCCGGCACGCGCGTCGACAAACAAGTGGCCCGGAAGCAATTCGACCTGCCCCGTGGCGGCCAGCGAATTCGTCACCCGGGACGGTTGATCGGTCTTGGTATAGACGATGCCGTTGAGCGCGTAGTCGAGGCTTCCGCGCACGAACCCCGTGTTGCTGATGATGCTGATGCCGGGCGACAGCATCGTGATCAAGGCCGCATCCTTGTTGCGGTCGTCCAAGCGGAGGTTGTCGGTCCATGACTGCATCAGGCTGACACGAGGCACGACGGTACCTGCCAGCGCACCGGACACCCCACTGCAGGCTGCAAGTGCAAGAACCAGGCGGCGCAGCTCAGCTTTTTGCCGAGTCATTGCTGCCATATCCGTAGCCGTAGCCGTAGCCGTATCCGTAGCCGTATCCATACCCGTAGCCGTAGCCACCGGCGGCATTGGGGCTGGCCTGGTTCAGCAGCATCATCTTCACCGGGCAAGCCTCGATGGCCGCGAGGGCTTGCTGCACCGCGCTTTGTGGCGTCTTTTCCGCATGGACCACCACAATGATCTGACCCATGTGCGTGGCGAGCACCCGGGATTCCGTTGTCAGGAGCAACGGCGGCGAATCAAAGATGATGATGCGATCGGGGTAACGCTTGGCCATGTCGTCCAACAGATGCCGCATCGCGTCGCTGGCCAGCAATTCCGTCGCCCTCGGGTGTGGCGTACCGCTCGGCAGAATGGTTAGCTTTTCAACGTTGGTGCGCAGCAGGACGTCCGACATGTCGACCCGCTCTTCCAGCACGTCAAGCAGCCCCGGTCCTTGCGGCAGCCCCAACATCCGCAGCACGGATGGTCGCGCCACGTCTGCATCAACCAGCATGACCGTGTTGTCCAACTCGGCCGCGATGCTTAGCGCCAGATTCACGGAGGTGAAGCTCTTTCCCTCACCAGCCAACGCACTGGTCACCATCAGCAGGTTGGCGTGATTGATGGTGGCAGCGCCCTTGCCCATCGCATTCTTGATGAGCGGCCGCTTGATGACACGGTACTGATCCCCGGTCTGCGAGCGCGGCGCGTGCGGCATCAAGAAGCCCTGCGCCGCAAGTGCCACGACATCCAGCTCCACGCGCTTTGAAGAGGGTTGCGATGCGTCATCCCGCGTCGAGCCATCTTGCGCGCTCGCCGGTTCTCCGACCTGTTCCGCGGCACCGGACGTGAGGATGGAAACGGGCGTCGAAGGTTCAGGCGGCCGCGGCGCAGACACTGCCTGCTCTTCCCCCGGCAATACAACGCCAGCTTGGCGCAGTTGCTCCAGCCGCTGTGCGGCCTGTTCGATCAAGCTCGTCATGTCACCACCTGGCGGCTGAGTTGCACAGCCAATATCGTCAACGCTATGGCAAACACCACCAGCAAACCTCCCGCACCAGCAGAGAACCGGATCAGATCCACGCGACTGCGCGCTCGATCGGCGTCCGTCACCAGCCGCGTAACAACCCCCAGGATCGGAAGCTCTACACGCGCCCGGAGATCGTTGGCGTCGTGGAAGACCGGACGCAGTTGGCTGGCCGCAAACGTGGTGAACAGGCCGACACCGAGCGCCGCAGCCAATGAACTGGCCAACAGCAGCAGGCGGTTTGGAGCAACAGGCTTGGGATTGGCGCGTGGTGGATCAATCACCCTGAAGTCCGCCACACCGGACGCAACGTCCAGTTCGCCAGACAACGCCGCCTGTTCACGACGCATCACCAGATCCTCGTAGTTCTTTTTCTGGATTGCATAGTCGCGATTCAACTGGGCCGCCTCGGCCTCGATCTGAGGGGCCGTCTTCATCGCGCCGAGCGCTGCCGCATATCGTGAGGAATATTCGTCCACTCGCGCGCGCAGCGCCGCCACCTGAACCTCGGTTGTCGCGACGATGCGCACGAGCTCCTGCATGGCCGGATTCCCGCCGCCATTCGAGAGCGATGGCGCGTTCATGGCAGCCTTGCGCAGTTCCACGATCTCGCGCTTGCGTTGCTCCTCGAGATCCTTGATCAGCTTGCGCGTCGAAATGATGTCCGGGTGTTGATCGGTGAAGCGCTGAAGCAGCCCATCGAGGTTGCGACGCAGTTCGGCGAGACGGGCATCCAACTCCGGAGTGCTGACCTGAGCATTCGCTTCCTGCAACAGGCTCTGCGCCGTGCTCATGCTGCTCCCAGGCCGGTTCTTCTCCGCTTCCAGCTGCGCCTTGGCCGCGTCGCGCGCATTCGTTGCCTCTCGATATTCCAGTCGTGCACGCTCCAACAAAGTGCTGAGCTCGGAAATGTTGGAGGCGGAATCCTTGCCATCCTTCATGTTGGCCAGGTTTCTCAACCGAAACTCCTTCAGCCGCATCTCGGCCTCTTCAAGCTTGGTTTCGTAAGCCTTGATTTGCTCGGTAATGAACGCGGTCGCCGTCGATGTGCCTTGGCGCTGCCCGCTCAGACTGGACTCGACGAAGATCGACACCAGCGACTGCACGACACGCTTGGCAGTCTCAGGATCGCTGTCGCGGTAGCCAAGGATGTAGAGATTGTCCCGGCCGCTGGTCTGGATCGACAGATTGCTGGTCACAGACTCGATGGTGGCTTCCTGCTGAGCCTTGGACTGGTTCTTCAGGTCCAGATCGGCCATGCGGACCAGCTTCTCCACGTTGGGCCGGCTGATCAGCGTCCGGCTCAGCATCGTCAGCTGCTGCTCCACATTGGGCTGCACGGCCAAGCCACTCATCAGCGGTTTCAGGATCGACTGCGTGTCGACATAGATTCGGGCGCTGGCCTGGTAGCGATCAGGCAGAACGAACACGACCACAGCGCCCACCAGGCCCGTCACCCAAGCCACTGCCAAGCCGATCCAGCGGTACTTCCACATCCGCCGGACGATGACCAGCAGCTGAGCAATCAGCATTTCCATCGCAAAGAGTCTCGGTTAAATCAATCAGCGAAGCGGCGATAGAGCCACCTCAGTTCAAAACAGGCTTTGCGGGATGATGAGGATATCGCCCGGCCGCATCTCGACATTCGCCGAGACATCGCCACGCTTGATCAAATCCTTGAGCCGCACCGAATACTGCTTGTTTCCATCGCTGGTGCGCAGGATGGTGGCACTATTACCAGCCGCAAAATCGGTCAGCCCACCCACCACAATCATCACGTCCAGCAACGTCATCTGCTGCTTGTAGGCCAGGAACTGCGGCCGGGCCGCCTCGCCAACGACACGGATCTGCTCACTGTAAGGACCGACGAAGCTTGTCACGATGACGGTCACGACCGGATCACGCACGTACTTGCTGAGCTGCTTCTCGACGTCACGCGCGACCTGCACCGACGTCTTGCCCTGCACCACCATTTCATCGACAAGCGGCGCGGCGATCTTGCCGTCAGGTCGAACCGGCACTGACATTGACAGCTCCGGATTGCGCCAGACCTGGATACTGAGAGTGTCGCCCGCTCCGATGATGTAGCTGTAGTCGTTGCTGGCCACGCTCGCCGGCGCCGGGGGATGCTGGGTGCTGAAGCTCGCACATCCGGAGAAAAACACTGCGCTCAGCATGAGCGCCAGGGAGAACCAAGCCCGCCCTACCACCGCGATGCCTGACGAAGGTGCCTTGTTCGCGTGCAGAGTGCGGATTGTTGAGCAATGGTCCAAGGTAGGTTCTCCTAGAAGATCGGTCGAAATCATCGTCGCAAAACGCATGCATCCAACCCAGCAGGGTGCAAAAATCAACGTTCGATGATGCCATATGCCTCATTTCGCCCGACCTACCCGCTCAGGGGGGAGCGCGCGCCCAACGCGAAGCAGCGGTCGGCCTTTGGATGCCAAGAAGTCACCTTGCCACCCGGTGGCGCACCTCTCGAGTGCGGCTACTATCACCTCCCGTTACAAGGGGCCACGTGATGAATGAACCACAGGCAACCAGGGATCTGGCGGGCGCCTTCCAGAACTACTTCACCATCACTCCGGCGCTCACTTCAGCCGAGCGAGAACTGGTGTACCGCATCAGGCATGACGTCTATTGCAAGGATCTGGGGTGGGAACCCATCCGGCCAGACGGGCTTGAGACTGATGCGGCCGATGCACATTCCGTGCATTGCCTGTTGCGCAAGCAAGGATCAAGCGAACCCGTCGGCTGCACGCGCTTAATACTTGCCAAGCAAGATGGCGAATTGCCCTTTGAAGAGAGTTGCAGGACGACGCTTGACCGCACCATTGTCGATCCCAGAATACTGCCGCGAGGCACGATCGGCGAGGTATCGAGACTGGCGGTTGTCAGCGCATACAGGCAGCGCAAGGGCGAACAAAACGCCCCCATGACCTCGATGTCTGAAACAAATTTCGGCGAGGATGAGCGGCTGCCTCGCTTCCCTTTCATACCCGTCAGCCTTTACTTGGCCGCAGCCGCCGTGGCGCGCCGCCTTCAAGTCGAACACGTCTTCGTGCTGACCGAACCGCGGCTTGCCAGTCACTTCACGCGGATCGGCTTTGATATTCGCTGCGTCGGGAGCGCGATCGAACACAGGGGCTCCCGCGTCCCATCTCTGCTGAGCTCAAGCAAAGTCGTCGAAAACTTGCGCCCCATGATTCGGCCGCTGTATGACATCGTCCAGCAGTCGGTCGAGATGGCCTTCAACCGCCACCCCGAAGCCATCGACGCGCTCAAGGCCAACGGCTGGCAGCCGCAAGCCTGAATCGGCGGCGCTTCAACCGCGCCCCTTGAGGAGAGGGCGGATCAGCAGCAGCAGCAATTGCTGCAGCGGATGCGCGTTGCCGAAGGGCCGCCAGGTGAAGCGCAGCTTCTGACGGTAGGCATCGAACTGCATGGCCCAGGGCGCCGCTCGCAGCGGCCCGCGCTTGAGCAGCACCTTGAGCACCGAAGCGCCCATCACGCCGGCGCAAAGATCGCAAGCCATCATCGTCGACGGGCCACGCCGCTCTTGGAAGTTCACCGCCTCCGGCGCGACGAGGTAGCCTCGTTGGAGCATGGCCGGCGACAACCCGGCGATGAAACGCGCGTACTGCTCATTCTCGCCGCGGCCCTCGACCTGGAAATAGGCCTCGAAGCTCATGCCGCCCGGCTTGAAGTACAGCAATGACACCCCTATGCCGAGAGGCGCGGCGGTCAAGGCCGGTATGCCCTTCTGGTAGGAAGAGCGGAACAGGAGCCGGCGAGCCGGCAGGGCGAAGAAATCGATGCCATCGACATACACGTCCACATCCTGGAGGAACTCATCGATGTTCTGCGGATTCACGCCTTCTTCGAAAATCCGGATGTCGACTTCCGGATTGATATCTCGCGCCATGTCCGCCAGCACCTGCGCCTTGGAGCGACCCACGGTCGACATGAAAGCGCCCACCTGGCGATTCATGTTGTGGACACCGAATTCATCGAAGTCGGCGATATTGAAGCGGGCGATCCCAAGGCGGCACAAGGTCAGCAGGTGGGCGCCGCCCACGCCGCCGAGCCCGGCGATGGCCACGCGGGAGGCGCGAATTTTCTGCTGCTCGGCTTCGGTCACCCAACCGATATTCCGGGAGAATGCTTGGCCGTAATCGAAAGTCGAAGTTTGAATCAAGTTTCCTCCCGTGCGCGACAGGCCGCTGCTGCCGAACTCACGTCGACATGCGAGCCCAACGGCGTCGGAGTGGCCCCGACGGCGCACGAGCCCACCTCGGAAAGGTCGCCAACGATGGATTCACGAGCCACCCTCTTGCAGATTCTCGATTTTGCACGATGGGCCCCCAGCGGCGACAACACCCAGCCTTGGCGATTCGAAATCCTCGACGCCAATCACGTCGTCGTCCATGGATTCGACACGCGCGATCACTGCGTCTACGACCTGGACGGCCACCCGAGCCAGATCTCCATTGGCGCCATGATCGAAACAGCCGCCATCGCGGCCAGCCAGCATCAGCTCCGGCTGCAGGCAAGGAGACGCGCCGACTCGCCGCAAGCACGACCGATCTTCGACCTCGAGTTCATTGCCGACCCGACCCTTGCAGCCGACCCGCTCCTGGCCAGCATCAAGACCCGCAGCGTGCAGCGCCGCCCACTGAAAACACGGCCCCTGACCTCCCTGCAGAAGCACGCCTTCGAGACCGCCGTTGGGCCCGACTACACCGTCGCATGGCTGGAGCGCGCAGGCGACCGGCTCAAGGTCGCCAAGATGTTGTTCCATTCAGCCAAGATCCGGCTGGTCACCCCCGAGGCCTACCGCGTCCACAAGGACATCATCGAGTGGCAGGCGCAGTTCAGCGAGGACCGCGTGCCGGATCAGGCGCTCGGCACCGACCCGATGACAACCCGCCTGATGCGCTTCGTGATGCAGAGCTGGGACCGGGTGGAGATGTTCAACCGCTTCTTCGCCGGCACTTGGGCGCCGCGCATCCAGCTGGACTTCGTGCCCGCGCTGGCCTGCGCTGCCCACTTTCTGCTGCTGGCCAAAACGCCTGCCCGCACCATCGACGACTACATCGCGGCAGGCCGGGCCACACAGCGTTTCTGGTTGACGGCCACGCACCTGGGTCTGATGTTGCAACCCGAGGTCACGCCGCTGGTCTTCACCCGCTATGCACGCGAAGGCGTTGCGTTCTCGGTCAAACCCGATGCGCAGCAGATGGCGCAACAGCTGGATCAGCGCTTCGTCGGCGTGGTGGGCGAACACGCCGTGGCCCATGCAGTCTTCATGGGGCGAGTAGGCAGCGGCCCGCAGCCGAGCGCGCGCTCGCTGAGGCGGCCGCTCGAGAGCCTGCTGATCAAAGGACAGGCGTGATGGCTGCGGTCGACCGGCCGTTGCGGATCGCGTTTTTTGCCGAAGCGGTGACGCTGGCCCATGTGGCCCGACCGCTCGCGCTTGCCCGAGCCATCGCTCCTGAGGGCCACCAGTTGCTGCTGGCCTGCGATCCCAGATACGCCGCCTTCACGGCCGACGGCCCATGGCAGCGCGAGGACATCCACAGCATTCCGAGTGCGCAGTTCAACGAAGCCCTGGCCAAAGGCAAGCCGGTCTACGACTTCGACACGTTGAAGTCCTATGTTGAGGACGACCTCCGGCTGATCGAGGCCTTCAAACCGGACTTGGTGGTGGGTGACTTTCGGCTGTCCCTGTCCGTCAGCGCGCGGCTGGCCAGCGTGCCTTATATGGCCATCACCAACGCCTACTGGACGCCGCAGTACGAGGGCGGCTATGTGCTGCCGGTGATTCCATTGAGCCGCATGCTGCCGCTGCCGCTGGCCGCCGCGCTGTTCCACACCTTTCGCCCTCTGGCCTTCATTCCCCATTGCCAGCCCATGAACCGGCTGCGCAAGCATTACAAGCTGCCGACACTGGGCAACAACCTGCGCCGCGTCTACACCGACGCCGACCATTTGCTGATCCCGGATCTGGAGCCGCTCTACCCGCTCGGCGGCCCGCGCGATGGCTATAGCTACATCGGCCCGTTGATGTGGTCGCCATCGATCCCAACGCCCGGCTGGTGGGACGAGCCGGTCGGCGACGAACTGGGCAGCATCTACGTCACGCTGGGCAGCTCCGGCAACACCTCGCTGCTGCCATTGATACTGGAAGCGCTGAAAGATCTGCCCGTGCGCGTGATCGTGTCAACAGCGGGAGCCCCGACACCGTCGCCGGTCCCCGCGAATGCGCGGCTGGCGAGTTATCTGCCGGGCGACGCAGCCGCCCAGCGCTCACGGTTGATGATCAGCAATGGCGGCAGCCTGAGCACCCAGCAGGCGCTGGCCGCTGGCATCCCGACGTTGGGCATAGCGAGCAATATGGATCAGTTCCTGAACATGGGCCCCATTGAGGCTGCTGGCGCTGGCGCGCTGCTACGTGCTGACCGACTGAGCGCGGCAGTTGTCCGGCAGGCTGCCGAGACGCTGCTGCGCTCCAAGGAGGCAATGGTTTCCGCCGGCAAGCTCAAGCCCCTTATTCAAAGCGGCAAAGGCGTCAGAGCCGCCTTCGATGCGGCCGCCGCCGGCTTGCTGACGACACGCTGCTAGCTATGTCGGCCCCAAAAACAAAACGCCCCGGAACTCGGGGCGTTTTGTCGCGACCGGCTGAGCCGGCTCAACTTACTTGCGGCGGCGGGCGACGAAGCCGACACCGGCCAGGGCCAGGCCAACCAGGGCCAGAGAAGCGGGCTCCGGAACCCTCGCCGTCGAGAACGTCTGGTTCGCGTCAGCCTGGAAAACCACCTGACCTGCACCGACGGCGACGCCGTCAACAGAAGTCGGGGCCGCGAAATTCGTCACCGAAGAGCCCAGTTGCAGGGTCGACGTTACGTTGGTGCTGACCAGCGCCGGGTTGATGTAGGTGGTGTTCGTGTAAGTCACGCTGCCCAACAGGTTGGCTTGACCGCCTGTCAACGTGTTGAACTCGGTGGTCGGGCCGGCAAAGAAGGTACCGGAAATAACCTTCACCGCGCTGCCAGTTCCACCAAAGCCCGTCCAAGCACCGTTTGTGACGGTCTTGGCATCAGCCCCGATATCGTAGTAAATGTCGAACGCACCACCGGTCACGGTAAACGAGCACACCGTGGCGCTAGAGCAGCTGGTGATCTTTTCCGTGAACGTTGCGACTGCGGTGTACTCATAGGCACCGAAACCCATACCCGGGAAAAGCACCTGTGCCGTCGAATTGGCTACACCGTCAGCGCTGTTGTCAAGCTGGCCGAGAGTGATCGGGTTGCCGCTGGTGTTCGTGACGGCAGTAGCCCAGCCTGCGTAGTTCAGCGTGAAGGTCGAGCCCACCACACCGGAGAAGCCTGAAGTCCAGGCTGCAGAGCCAGACGCCCAATCGAAACCACCGAACGGCGACTTCGTGCCGTCGAGGTTGGTGATGCTCGGATCAGCGAAAGCGGCGCCGCTGAAAACAGTCGCACCAGCCATCGAGAGCGCTGCGGCAATCTTCTTCAAGTTCATGTCATCTCTCCTAACGTTTCGAGCATGCGGCCTTCGCACGATCTTGCGAACATATAAGCACCCTCCGTGCCAACAAACGCAAGTGGCTGTCGGAGAACAATTTTTTCAACATTCCCTGCAGTTCAACCAGACAAATCACAGGAAGTGTCAAATTTTCCGACAAGGTGCTCAGAGCGCCTCCATCAACTTCTTGATCTCGGCCTCCAAATGGGAACTATTGGCCGAACGGGAAAGCTGCTGCAGCTGCTCGCGGGCTTGCGCCTTCTGGCCCGCGCTGGCGTAGTACTGCGCAAGGTGGAAGCGATGCGCGGTATGGTCGGGCGATAGCGCGACAGCCCTCCTCTGGATCTCGATCGCCTTGTCAAAGCGGCCGGAGGTCACCAACACCTGCGCCAGCGTATCCATGTAGTCCGGATTGGTCGGCGCCAGTCTGACTGCCGTCTCGGCGTATTCCAGCGCCTTCGGATCTTTGTTGCGATTGAGCAGCCAGGCGACGTTGTTCGCCGCGTTGCTGTTGTCCGACTGCAGTTGAAGCACCGAAAGGTAACGCTCGAGCGCCCGGTCATAGTCCTGCTGCAGTAGCAGCGCATCAGCGGAATAGATCAGGAACTTCAGGTCTTTGGGATGCGCGGCCAGCCAATCGGCTTCGAACTGCCTGGCCTCCGGCTGTCTGCCTGCACCAATGAGCACCCGGTGCAGCTTGATTGCCACTTCCACATGGGGCAGCAACTTCAGGGCCGCACGGTAGTTCTGTGTCGCACCGCGCCAGTCCCGCTGCACCGCCGAAATGTCGCCAATGAGGGAGTAGACCAGCGGGTCGTTCGGATGCACGATTTTCATGGCGTCGGCAAGCCGCTGCGCTTCGGCGTAATTGCCAGCCATGAGTTCGTTGGAGATCATTTCCCGCTGGACCGGCAGATAGCCGGGCTTGAGCTTCGAAGCGCGCTCCATCGCCTGCTTGGCCGCTGCCTTGTTCCCATGCGCGGCATAGACGCGCGACAACAGCACCAACGGCTCTGGGGCTGTGGGCTGCAGCGCAATCAGCTTGTTGTAGGAACTGACCGCCTGGTTGAAGTCGCCCGACATTGCCTGGGCACCCGCCAGATGCCTGATCACTTGCGGGTCGTTCGGCAAGGCGGCTGCCGCTTCGGTGGCGGCATCCAGCGCGGCCTTGATCTGATGCTGGCGCAGACGCAGTTCGATCAGCGCCAGGCGTGGCCGGGGCTCGTTGGGCATTTGCTTGATCAGAGCCTCCAGCGCGGCAATTACCTGGTCCTTGTTGGCGTTCGTCTGGTCGCGCAGACCGATCAGCGCCATATTGGCCGACACGCTCTTCGGGTTGACGGCCAGCACCTTTTCGAAGCGGGCCATGGCAGCCTCGGGCTTCTTGGCCTCCATGTCCAACGCCGCCAGGTTGACTGCGGCGGGGTAATAAGCGGGATCAAGTTTCAAGGCCGCTTCGAAAGCCTGGCTCGCCTGGTCGCGATTGCCGCGGGCCAGCTCGATGCGCCCGCGCAGATTGGAGGGCCCGGCACTGTCCGGCACTTTGCGCTCCAGCGTTTCAATCGCCTTCAGCGCCTGCTCCCACTCCTTGCGGCGCATGAAGGTGGTTGCCAAAGCCAAATCAGGCAAGGGTCTGGCGTCCGAAGCGGACAGGGCCTTCAAGGCCGCCACCCCCTGCTCCATCCGCCCTTTGTCAATGTCCACGAGCGCCAGCGCCACGCGGCTAGACACATCGTTGGGGTTGAGCTTGGTGATCTTGGCGAAGGCTTCCTCGGCGCGTCGCGCGTCACCAGCCTGAAGGTAGGCCTCGGCAGCCACGCTCAAGGCCGCGACACTGCTGCCACCCTCGCCGAGCAGAGGCTGTAAGGCGTTCAGGGCTCGACCGGGGTCGCCGGCGCGCAGATGCGTCTGCGCCAGCAGCACACGAGCCTGTTCGAGGTTCGGCGACGCGAGAACGGTCTTGCGGAGAAAGTCTTCGGCCTCCGGGAGTGCCCCGCGCCGGTAGGCAACCACACCAGCCAGATGCAGCACCCGCACATCCTCCGGCGCAACCTTCAGCAGAGCTTGCATGCCGCTGTGCGCCGCATCCAGATCGTTGCGCTCCAGGGCTAGCAAAACCGTCAGCAATTGCACCTGGGCTGCCGCGCCGCGCACACCTCGCAGCGCATCGACCTCCTTCTTGGCTGCCGCGAGATCCTTCTTTGCGAGCAGCAGATGGAAGGCGCCGACATGGGCCAGCATGTGCGCCTTGTCTAACTCAATTGCCTTGCGGTAGGCCAGCATGGCGTCGTCCGCCTTGCCCAGCAAGGCCAGCAGGTCGCCCTTGACTTGCCAACCATCGCCGCTTTGCGGCGCCTTCGCCAGCACCGCTTCCACGGCGACGAGGCCTTCAGCAGCCCCTGACGCGGCAGAGATGAGGCGCACCCGGATCAACTGCGCCCGCAAGTTGCCCGCATCGTCGGCCACCGCGGCATTGGCCATGTCGAGCGCCTTCGCCGCGTTGCCGGTGCCGCTGTAGGCAACGGCAAGCGAAGCCTGAAGGTCGGCCTGCGCAGCTTTGGATGCCGGCTTCGCCTCCGCGAAATCGGAGATCACCTTGGCAAACTGGCCCTGAGCCAGCAAGGCCTGAGCGATCAGCGGCTGTAGCCTGTCGTCCTTGTAGCCGAGCTCCCGAGCCTTGCCGAACTCGGTCAGCGCGCCACGCGGGTCACCGCTGTCCAGCAGCGCCTGGCCCAGCAGCATGCGGGCCTCGGCCAGCGAAGGGTCACCATGCAACGCATTCTTCAGGTCGATCAGGGCGGCGGCGTTGTCTTTGCGGGCCAGGTCTGCTCGGGCGTCTGCAAGGTATTGGTCTGGAGACTTCTCGAAACAGCCAGCCAACAGTACGCTGGAAAGCGCCAAACCTGCGACGCTGCAGCGTTTCGACCCGACTCCAAATGACGAAGCTTTTTTCATGACATGAAGGTTCAAGAAGATCTGCAGCATCGGCCGATGCTGCGACGACTGCCGCCTTGAGGCGGTCAGCGCAGGCGGGCCTGAGGCTTTCCAACACATTAGGGTGGGCTTCGAGCACACGGCTCACCAAGCGACCGATGCCCCGTAAAGCGGCTTGATCCAAGGTCGCAGATTGCTCGCGTCCCTGTTGGAACTCGGCGGGGACGGCAAATGAATGCTGCAATCTTTGATCTCGCCACCGATCGGGCGGATGTCATCTTCACGACGCGCGCGCCGCGCATTGACCAGCCGCTGTCGGCGGTTCACGCCTGCCACGGTGGCGAACGACACACAAGGGCGCCGGCGGTTCATTTGATCTGCAACCGGTTCATCAGGTCGTAAAGCGTGGGCCGGCTGATGCCGAGCAATTCGGCCGCCCGGACGATATTGCCGTCGGTGCGCGCCAGCGCAGTGATGACGGCCTGGCGCTCAGCCGCCTCGCGCACGGTGCGCAGGTCGAGCGTGGTCTCGGCCTCGGCAGATGCAGGCGCGGCGCGAAGGCCGAGATCAGCGGCCGTGATGCGGTCGTCTTCGGCCATGATCACGGCGCGCTTGAGCATGTTCTGCAGTTCGCGGACATTGCCCGGCCAGCGGTGCGCCTCCAGCGCGCGGATGGCGTCGTCGGCCAGCGTCGGTACCGTGCGGCGCATGTCGGTTGCGAAGCGCCGCGCGAAGGCATGCGACAGCAGTACCGGATCGCCCAACCGATCCCGCAGCGGCGGGATCTCGACGACGATCTCGGCGAGGCGGTAGTAAAGGTCTTCGCGGAACCGCCCGTCTGCGATCCGCGCCTTGAGGTCCTGGTGGGTTGCCCCAACGACGCGGACGTCGATCGGAATTTCCTGCCTACCGCCAACGCGCTCGATGACACGCTCCTGCAGAAAACGAAGCAACTTCGCCTGCAACGGCATGGGCAAGTCACCGATCTCGTCCAGCATCAACGTACCGCCGTTCGCCGTTTCGATCTTTCCCAGTGTCGATTTGGTCGCCCCGGTAAAGGCGCCTTTCTCGTAGCCAAAAAGCTCGCTCTCCAGCAAGGTTTCGGGAATGGCCGCGCAGTTGATGGCCACGAAGCGGCCCTTGCGTTTGGAGGCGTCGTGCAACCCCTGAGCCAGCACCTCCTTGCCAGTGCCGCTCTCACCAAGAAGCAGCACGGTGGCGTCGCTGGGAGCGACCTTCTCGATCATGCGGCAGACGCGCTGCATGCCGGGATCGCGCGTGACGAGGCCAGAAAAGACATCACTGCTCTGCTGCATCTGCAAGCGGCGGTTTTCCTGCTGCAGTTCATAGAGCCGATAAGCGCGCTCGACGGTCAGCGCCAGCACGTCGGGATCGACCGGCTTGGCAAGGAAGTCATAGGCACCCATGCGGATGGCGCGCAACGCGTTGCCTTGGTCATTCTGACCCGTGAGCACGATGACCTTCACGCCGGGGTCGAGCTCGAGCAGTCTCTCCAGGCACTTGAACCCCTCCGACACGGAGTCGCGGTCGGGCGGCAGGCCGAGGTCCATCGTGACGACCGCGGGGCTGTTGCGACGGAACTGCAATACCGCGCTGGCGACATCGTCGGCCGTCACCGACTCAAAACGGTCCAGCGACCACTTGATCTGCTTTTGCAGAGCCAGGTCGTCCTCGACGATCAGCAGCGGCGCATGACGGGGCGCGTTCATCGGGCGTCCAGCACCAGCGGCGCATCGGCCTGCGCATGGAACAGCGGCAGCAGCAGGGTCACGGTGGTCCCCCGGTTCAGTTGACTTTCCACGCTGATCTTGCCTCCCAGTTCCTGCACGTATTGATAGCTTTCGTGGGCGCCTATGCCCATGCCGCTGGCCTTCGTGGTCTGGAACGGCTTGAAGAGACGATTCTGTATGAAATCCTCGCTCATGCCGCAGCCTGTGTCGGTAACACGTACCCTCGCCTGACTGCCTTGCGCATCCAGCGTCAACCTCACCGACCCGCTGGCCGGTGTGGCATCGAAGGCGTTTTGCACAACATGGCCCAGCACGCGCTCGACGCGCTCCACGTGGCCGCGCGTGCTGACACCGTGCTGAAGCTCCAGTTCCAGCGTCCGTCCCTTGCTGGACGCCGCTGCGGCCAGCCGCCGGGCGATCTGCTCTAGATCAACGCCACTCGTCACGCCATGCGGCTTGTCGCCCTGTCGCAACTGCAACATCAACTGCCGCATCTTCTCCAACGAGTTCTCGACGGTGTCCAGCATGTCCTGCTGGAACTCCGGGTTGTCACGCAGGCGCTTGGCGTTCTTCATCATCAACGACAGCTGCGTGACGATGTTCTTCAGGTCATGCACGACAAAGGCGGACATGCGGTTGAAGGCATCGAACTTGCGCGCCTCCAGCAAGGCTTCGGTGGCCTGGGCCTGAGCGAGATAGCCCGATGCCTGGCTTGCCGCGGTGCGCAGCAGATCACGCACCTCCCAGTTCAGCTCCACCGCTGTGCGAGGCCTGCCCAGCACAGCGAAGCCGATCAGGGAGTCCCGGACAAGCAATGGCACGATGAGCCAGCATCGAGATTCATCGACCAGCCAGGACGGCAGCTGGAGCGCCGGATAAGCCTCGCGGCGCTCACGCCATTCGTCAACATCAACGATCCAGGCCCGCTCTTTCCAGAATGTTGCCAGCGAGCCCTCGCGCGACTCGCTGCTCGGATGTGAGGGCATGTTCCAGCGCGCGGCCTGGACGAAATCTGCGTCCACCGCCCGCTGCATCCACAACATTCCGCTCGGGCTTTCGACCAGATTGCCCAAGGCCCGCACCACCATTTCTGCCGTGTGCTGAGGCTCGGCACTGCTGGAAAGAAGCTGCGTGAATCGCAGCCACTCCTCCCGATAGTCGTAGCGATAGCTGAAGAAGTTCTTGCTGATGTAGACACGCAGCCTCGCGCGCATGGAGCCCGACGCAACGAGAAACGCCAGTCCCACCAGCGCGACAAAGACAAGTGCCACCGACAGCGCGCGCCCCCACTGCCCGCCCGTATAGCGGACGTAGTAGCCAACGGCCGCCACGATCAGCAGGTAGGCACCAACGAGGAGCAGCGCTGCGGAATGGAACACCGCCGCGCGGGACACATGCAGTTTCCCCAGCCAGTCTCCATAGCGGCGCGATGCGACGTACAACAGCGGCGCGGCGGCGGCATGCACCAGCGGGCGGACACTGACCGCATCGCCATCAAAGCGCTGAAACAGCGCCGCCTGCGAGCCGATGAAGAGATCGAAGACGAAGATGCCTCCAAGACCGAGGCACACCGGCTTGGCATTCCAGCGCGCATCGGCGGTCACGTTGCGCAGCATCTGCTCGACAAGCACGAGCCCCAGCACCGCCAGGGCGAGCGACGCGAATGCCGCGGGTCGTGCCAATTCACCGGAGGGCTGCCTCTCGGCCGCCATGATCAGGGCAGCCTGCGTCAACACGGCCAGCAAGACTGCCGGTCGGATCCAGACCAATCCCCCACCTCGCTTCGCGGCCGGCAGCAGCGTCAGCAGGAATGCGAACCACAGACCGAAGCGCAACAGATCAAGACTCGGCACAAGCCAGGTCGGTAGGCGATCGGACCAATGCCTGACACTGTCAATCAGCGCTACGCCCGCCCAGAACGCGCTGGCTGCGACCGCGGCCAGAAACAGCAGCGCAAGGGCAGTGACCGGCAGGCGGCGCCGCAGCATTCGCTGCGCGAAATAGATCGCCAGCAGCCCATAGGCAACGCAGCAGATCAGGTCGCCCAGACTGTTCAGGGAGGCGAACGCCTGCAACCAGGTCCCCGCAGCAATGTGCAAATCACTATCGAGCATGCCGGATTCAAGCACGCCCGGCGGCCTGGGGACACCCACGCTTTAGCCGAACAACAGGTGTCAGCGTGCACCCTTGCCGGTCAGAACGACGGCCACCGTCTCCAACATGATCAACAGATCCAGGAACAGCGAGTTGTTCTTGACGTAGTACAGGTCGTACTGCAGTTTCTCGACCGAATCCTCGATCGTCGACCCGTATTCGTAGCGCACCTGGGCCCAGCCCGTCACACCCGGCTTCACGCTGTGCCGCACGGCGTAATACGGAATCTTGCTGACCAGTTCATCGACGAAGAACTGACGTTCGGGGCGAGGGCCGACCATGCTCATCTCGCCCCAAAGGACGTTGAACAACTGGGGCAATTCGTCGATGCGCACCTTGCGAATGAAACGCCCGACACGTGTCACCCGGTCATCGTTCTTCGTCGCCCAACGCGGCTTGCCATCTTTCTCCGCGTCCGTACGCATGCTGCGGAACTTGATGACCTTGACAGGCACGCCGTTCAAACCGACACGCTCCTGCCGGTAGAGCACAGGCCCTCGCGATTCGAGCCTGATCGCCACGGCCGTCACCAGCATCACGGGCCACGCAATGGCCAAGATCGCAGTGGCGAAGACGATGTCGCAAATGCGCTTGATGGCCGCTCGCAACATGCCTTGACTGAATCCGTCACCAAAGATGAGCCAGCCGGCGTTCACGTGCTTGATGTTGATCTGGGCCAGCGTCTTCTCGAAATGAGTCGCGATATCGACAACACGCACGCCGGACAGCTTGCAGTCCAGCAATTGACGCAGCGGCATGCTGCCACCGCGGCGCTCGCTCAATGCCACGACGATCTCGTCAACGTTGTGCCTCAGCGCAGCCTCGGTGAGATTGGCGCCGTCATTGATGATCTCGCCTTGGGGCACGTCATGCTGTTCCTCGTTCGGGCCCGCGTAATAGCCGACGATCTGAGCATGCGGGTCGGACGCCCTCAGCGTGTTGCCGACGGCGCGTGCGGCCGGCCCCGTGCCGAAGATCAGGATTCGGCTGCGCATGCGCGCCTGAGCACTCGAATGCGCGGCATAGACGCGATGGACCATGACCGCAGCAACGGCCCCCATGGCCACGAGCGTCAACAGGTCGCGGTGGCTGGTATCCGACGGTACCAGGCTGAAGATCACATAGGCCACCGGCAGGCCGAACAGCAGCCCGAACAGCGCCCGGGCGCATGACTCCGTGATCGAACGGTTGTGCACGTGTTGGTAGAAGCCTGTCGCCGAATTGATGACGAACATGCACCCCGCCAGGGACAAGCCGTGCGACGCCGCAAATGGCAGAACGGTCTGTGCCGCCTCGCCCTGGCTCAGGACAACGGCGATAACTGCAAAAACAATCAGTCCGAGATCAAAGAAGACTTGCAGCAAAGTCTGCTTGTGCAGGTAATGGTTGAATATTCGAATCATTGATATCCCCGATCACTACTGCCTAGCGCCGCTCGCATCTACCCGTTGATCAACAAATATCGAATCATGGATATTCAGTTCATCTGGCGGGAGCCGGCCTGACGCACGCGACATGCCTGCTATCCAGAAGCGCACTCGACCGCTGCACGAACCCGCGGCAAACGCCGCGACCGAACCGCTCAGCCAGCCCTGATCGCGCCGGCATCATGCCTTCGCCCCCAAGGCTTGAAAGCCCCCCGTTTAGAGGGGGCGTGCGCCATGAATCTGCCTCTCGATGCCTCTCGAGAGTCAGCTTGCGGGTCACCTTTACGACGGGCGGCAGTAGACCCCAAAGTGAGCGCCGGCAACATGACACTCCCGCGCACTGCACCACAAAGCGTGCTTAACGCACAGGCGACGGCTTGAAATTCGACGAAACCTTTCTCCCTGGGCGCCAAACACATAAAGCAGGCGCACGTCACAGTGAATATTGCACAGCCAATATCCGTCGATCGCCAAGGAAGCAATTAAGCAAAGGATTGCCCGATCGCATCCTTCCATGCAATTTCAGCGAATCCTCCGCTGAGGAGACAAAAAACCCGCCAATTGGCGGGTTGGGAAGGCAGGCGCCCGCGACGCGGGCGGGCGCAACGGGACTCAGCGAACGACGGCGATCTGCTCGCGGGCACCGGCCTTGTAGGTGTACAGGGTCAGCGAGCCGTTTTTGATGTCACCCTTGGGATCAAAGGAGATGGTGCCAGTGACACCCTTGTACCCGGAAGTCTTGGCGAGTTCAGGCAAATACTTGGCGGGCTCGGCCGACTTGGCGCGGACCATGGCATCCACCATCACATTGACGGCGTCGTACACATAAGGCGCGTAAATCTGCACGTCGGTGTTGAACTTGGCCTTGAACTTGGCACGGAAGTCGTCCATCGACTTCTTGGCTTCGCCCTCGACGCCGCCAGCTTCGGCACAGACGACCTGGCCGTCGGCCATCGTGTTGGACGACAGCTCCGGCAGCTTGCCGGTACAGATGCCGTCGCCGCCCATGAACTTGGCGTTGATGCCCAGTTGCTTCATCTGGCGCAGCATCGGGCCGGCCACGGCGTCCATGCCGCCGAAGAAGACGACGTCGGGGTTCTTGGCCTTCAGCGTGGTCAGGATGGTCGTGAAGTCAACCGACTTGTCGGTCGTGAACTCATGGCCGACGACGGTAGCGCCGCCGCTCTTGGCACCCTTTTCGAATTCCTTGGCAACGCCCTGGCCGTAGGCCGTGCGGTCATCGATGACGGCAACCTTCTTGGCCTTCAACGTGCCGGCGGCATAGCGGCCCAGCGTGCCACCGAGCTGGCCGTCGTTGGCCACGACGCGGAACGTGTTCTTCAGGCCACGGCTCGTGAACTCGACCGCCGTTGCGGAAGGGCTGATCTGCGGGATGCCGGCATCGCTGTAGATCTTGGACGCGGGGATGGAGGTGCCCGAGTTCAGGTGACCCACCACGCCGTTGACCTTGGAGTCGACCAGCTTCTGCGCGGCAGCCGTGCCCTGCTTCGGATCGCCGGCATCGTCTTCAGCCAGCAGTTCGAACTTGGCCTTCTTGCCGCCGATGCTGACGCCCTTGGCGTTCAACTCTTCGATGGCCAGACGGGCGCCGAGTTCGTTGTCCTTGCCAAGGTGAGCGATCTGGCCGCTGGTCGGGCCGACGTGGCCGATCTTGACCACCAGTTCCTGCGACATCGCAGCGGTGCTCAGCAGGGCAGCCACGGCGCCCACCACGACATTCAATCTGATTTGCATACATCAACTCCGGTTTGGAAGAGAGGAAGGAACGGATAGGAACTGTTGAGTTTTCAACGAAATGAACATATCCCAAATGCGAAACACCACTCATTCGGGAAAGCGTGGACGCAATTCTGTCAACCGGCTGCAGAAAAGTGGTCAAGGACTGCGCCGGACTGCTTGTAGGCACGGTAGCGCAGACGCCCCGACCGGACCAGCTCGGGTTCGCAGCCCACCACCTCGAGCACACGCTCGAAGCCGAAGGCGTCGGCGGGCAGGTCTTCCGACAGATTCAGCAACAGGCCGCGATGCGGCAGACGAGAAGCATCATCGACGAGCAGCACCTCGCCGGGAGCGGCATCTGTCGTGCCGTCCCAACGCCGATGCGCAATGAACTCCGTCGCCTCGAAGCTCCACAGCAGTTCATCGAGGCGCGCGGCGGCGGCCGCCGACACACACACGCCCACCGGCTTGCCCGTGGCGAGCGCACGGCGGATCAAGCGGCAGGCAAAGTGCAGGGGATCCGCCGCGTCGCTGTAGAAGCTGACCTGCTGTGTCATGTGAACCCCTCGGCCAGCGAGTACGCCGGCCGATCCCCCGAGGGGATGCCGGGCCGGCTAGGGATGGCCCGTCGCTCGGCCCGCATTACTTGGCCTGCGCCAGCACAAAGTGCGTCAGCAAGCCCACCGGCCGGCCGGTCGAGCCTTTGGCGGCACCGCCCTTCCAGGCCGTGCCGGCGATGTCCAGATGTCCCCAGCGGTACTTGCCGGCAAAGCGCTGCAGGAACTTGGCCGCCGTGATGGAGCCGCCCGCCCGTCCGGCGATGTTGGGCACGTCGGCGAAATTGCTCTTCAGGCCTTCGGCGTACTCGTCGTCCAGCGGCATGCGCCAGCACGGGTCCAGCGCCGCGTCGCCGGCCGCCGTCAGCGCCGCGGCGAGTTCGTCGTCGCTGGCATACATGCCACTGCGCACACCGCCCAGCGCGATGACGCAGGCGCCCGTCAGCGTCGCCACGTCGACGACCACCGCCGGCTTGAAGCGCTCGGCATAGGTCAGCGCGTCGCAGAGGATGAGGCGGCCCTCGGCGTCGGTGTTCAGGATCTCGATGGTCTGGCCGGACATCGACGTGACGACGTCGCCCGGCTTAACCGCCCGGCCACTGGGCATGTTCTCGCAGGCCGCGACGATGACGACGAGGTTGAGCTTCGGCTTCAACTCGGCCACCGCGCGCAGCGTGCCGATGACGCTGGCCGCGCCGCCCATGTCGAACTTCATCTCGTCCATCTCGGCACCCGGCTTCAGCGAGATGCCGCCGGTGTCGAAGGTGATGCCCTTACCGACGAGCACGACTGGCGCCACCGTCTTGGCCGCACCCTCGTAGCGGGCGACGATGAAGCGCAACGGCTCGTCCGAGCCTTGGGCCACGGCCAGGAAACTGCCCATGCCGAGCTTCTCGACAGCCTTCCTGTCCAGCACTTCAACTTTGAAGCCATGGGCCTTGCCCAGGCCCTGCACCACTTCGCCGAGATAGGTCGGCGTCGCGTAGTTGGCGGGGCGGTTGGCGCATTCGCGCGCCAGCTCGATGCCGGCAGCCACGGCCTCGCCACGCGCCAGGCCGATCTTGGCCGCCTTCGCGTCCGCCTTGGCGACGAGCAGCGCCAGCCTGGCCAGCTTGGGCGAGGCGGGCGCGCTGGGCTTGGTGTGGCGGTAGACATAGACCGCATCGGTGCCCGCCACGGCCGTCTGCTCGGCCAGCGCCTCGACCAGACCGGCATCGAAACCGGCGAAGGCCACCGCCGCGCTGGCGACGCCGCGCGACTTGACCTGGGCCAACGCGGCCGACAGCGCCGAGCGGGCCGCGGCCAATGTCGTCTTGCCGCTGGCGGCCAGCACGAGGCGCGGCGCCTTGATGCCATCGGCCTGCGTCAACGTGAGCGCCTGCCCGGCCTTGAGTGCGAAGTCGCCGAGCTTGATCGCGGCCTGTGCATGTTTGGCAACGGCGGCGTCCAGACCTTGAGGCAGCGAGTCGCCGCCGAGCACCACGATGAGAGCGTCTGCACCTGCGGTAGCGAGTGCTTCCAGCTCCGTGGTTTGAACCTTGAAGTCCATAATGACCAGAAGTAGATAGAAGTGCGTTTGATGTTATTCGATTCATCCACGCGGTCAGAGCTGGCGAAGAGCTTCGGCGTCACGCTCGTGGTCATCCTGACCATCGTGCTGACGCTGACGCTGATCAAGATGCTGGGCCAGGCCGCCGGCGGCAACATCGCGCCGCAGGACGTCGTGCTGCTGATGGGCTACACGACCATCGCCAACCTGCCGCCCATGCTGACGCTGTCGCTGTTCGTCGCGATCATCCTCACCCTCGGGCGCCTCTATCGGGAGTCGGAGATGACCATCTGGTTCGCCAGCGGCGTGCCGCTGTCGACCTTCGTGCGCCCGGTGCTGCGGATGGCTTGGCCCGTGCTGCTGGCGGTGGTCGTGCTGGAACTCGTCATCTGGCCCTGGGGCAACAAGAACAGCGCCGAGTTGAAGGACCGCTACCAGAACCGCGGCGACCTCTCGCGCGTGGCGCCGGGGCAGTTCCAGACCTCGCGCGACGGCAGCCGCGTGTTCTTCATCGAGCGCGATGGCGACGACGCCGCCACGGGCCGCAATGTCTTCATCCTCTCCAACCAGCATGACCGCGAGTCCGTCACAACGGCATCGCGCGGCCGGCTGGAGACGGAAGACGACGATCGCTACCTGGTTCTCAACCACGGCCAGCGCAGCGAGACGCAACTGAAGACGGGCGAGAAGAGCCTGGCCCGCTTCGAGCAGTACAGCGTCGTCGTCGACACCCCGGCGCTGGCCAACGCCAACCAGCTGCCGCCGAAGGCGACTCCGACGCTGGACCTGCTGCGTTCCTCGCTGCCCAGGAATGCCACTGAGCTGACGACCTGGCGCAAGAACCAGGGCGAGCTGGCCTGGCGCTTCGGCATGATCTTCTGCGGGCTCAACATGGCGCTGAT